>JACCEA010232325.1_pt1 | contig 18691 bp, 18 predicted proteins | sample 7449851 | NCBI WGS metagenome assembly JACCEA01 (sample SAMN15323453, study PRJNA562643) | freshwater metagenome | isolation source: river surface water | place: USA:Blue River Watershed | collected 2017-08-18
ACGCTGCCAGGTGGCATTCGAGTTTTGGCCCAAAGACAAAAAAGGCAATAAGAGGAATAGTAGGTATTTCATTAGACCGTAATATCTTTTCGGTGAAAACTGAAGAGCGCGACGCCGACAAACACCATATTGTGCGCAATCAGTATGTAAATGGATTGTTTGATTTGTTCCCAAGGCAAAGGATCCTCAAAAAAGGAGCGCCAAGAAGCCATGTGCGTCGTAAACAAAAAGGGGCGAATGGGGTCAAAAACGGGAACATCCAAGGTCCCAATAATCGTAAATAATAAGATAATCGCCATGGTAGAGACAATGGGTCCAATCGAATTATCCGAGAAACAGGAGAGGCAAATGGACAAGGAGCTGATGGTTAATAGGGCCAAATAGGCTACGCAAAAACCACCTAGGTATCTCCAAACAATATCTTGTTCCTGCAAAATAACCAGTCCATCGGAATTCAAAACCATTAAATCGCCCGAACCAAACATCCAGCGACCAACGATGACCGCTAGGAATCCGAGCCATACGACGATCAACAAAGTGTACAGGCTGCCAGCGAGGAATTTGGAACCCAATAATTGATTACGCGAGATGGGTTTGGTGGCTAGCATTCGCAAGGTTCCCATGGCGGCTTCCCCTGAAATTAGATCGCCGGTGACGAGGGCGACCAACAAGGGTATGTGAACGATCAACATTTGTAGGATGATGAAGGCCACTAAATTGCCATTCAAGACATCACCCTCGAATCGCAAGGTCTGCTCAAAAGAGGAGGTCACGAACGAGATCATCGAAATGCCGTCTACTTTGAGGGCAAATAGGATGATGGCCACGAGTCCGGTGATTGCCGCGAGTCCCAAATAACTTCGGGGTTTCAAGGCAATCTTGATGAGTTCGTTGTAGGTGCTGTATAGGAAAATCATGAGGCCAACAAGTTAATGAAGTAATCTTCGAGTTTACGTTTTGCCTCGATTGCAAAAATAGGAAGACCGGCGGCAACGATTTGCGCGTTTAATGCCGGGATGTTTTCCTTGAGTAGGCTGATTTCGACGAATTGTTCGTTGACCTGCAGCGGCTGGTAATTTGTTTGAAGCAATTGAATGAGTTTCGGCATCGAAAGGCTGTCGGTCTGAATGCGAATAATCTGCTCGTCCTCATTGAGTAATTCTGCCACATTGCCTTCCACGATGCTTTTTCCTTGGTGGATGATGACCATGCGGTTGCAGATGAGTTCGACCTCGCTCAAATTGTGCGAGGACAGAATGATTGTTTTCTTCTGCTCGTTTTTAAGGCGTAAAATCAGGTTTCGCATGTCGATGATTCCTTGCGGATCTAATCCCGTGGTAGGCTCGTCGAGCACAATCAGGTCGGGTTGGTGCAGGAGGGTTTGGGCGATTCCGAGGCGTTGCCGCATGCCGTGCGAGAATCCCCCGACACGGTCATTTTCCCGACCGGCGAGTCCAACGAAGTCCAGCATTTCACGGATTTCCTGCGAACTGGAGGGTTTGCCGGAGATTCGTGAAAAGAGCTGGAGGTTTTTATAGGCGGATAGGTATTTGTAAAAATCAGGTTTTTCAATCAGGCTGCCTACGCGGGCTAAAATCTGGCTTCGATGTTGCGTGATCGACTGCCCAAATAATTCAATGCTACCCTGATCCGCTTGAATCAAGGAAAGCATGCAACGCATGGTGGTACTTTTTCCGGCGCCGTTTGGGCCCAGAAAACCATAGACATCGCCGGTATTCACGGTGATGTTGACATCCTTCACGGCGTGAAATTTTCCAAAATGTTTGGAAAGTTGTTTGATACTTAGGATGGGATTGGACATAAGGTAGTAACGATTTAAATCTAGAATTGTTTTTTGGGCTTTGCTGGAAACACTATCATTTGGGTAGTATTTTATTTATTTTTGTCAGAATAAATAAACAAGATGCTATGTTCCATAGGTTTGGGCCCATCACATTTCTTCTCGTCTTTGCGGTTTATGTCATTACGCTGACGGTTCCTTATGGTTATGCTGAAATGGGTCTTGATCCGAGCTGGAACCTAGGAATAAATATGCTTATCAGTCAAGGCAAGACATTTGGCCAGGATGTAGCATTCACTTATGGTCCTTTGGGGTTTTTGAATTATCGTGTTTTACCTGAACATCATTTTTCGATTTACGTCTTTTTATTATTTGATTTGGTCTTTGTGGCACTATCCATCTGGTTTGTTGCGCAGGTGATTCGAAGGGCAGGTAAATTATGGTATTTTTTTGCGGGCTTGATTGTCTACTTATTTTATCCCGAAGGGGTATTTGCTGATCGTGTTTTCTCGTTATTGATTTATGAGATTGCGTTAATCTTGTATGCATATTATCATCGAAAAGCATGGCCTTTGGTTGTGGCAGCTGCAATTGCCACGATTTTGGTTTTCATTAAGGTGAATGTACTTTTTTTGGCGAGTCCGTATTTATGGATGGCTTTAGGGATTATGGCTTTTCAAAAGCGCTTGAAAGCCAGTCAGTTGGTAGGTGTTTTAATCTTGAATTTGGCGGGTATAAGTATATTAAGTCATCTTTTGAAGGTGGATTTGCCTCATTATGTGGCGAATAGTATTCCATTGACTAATTCTTACATGGATGCGATGGCGATGTTCCAATTGTATCTTCAGGAGTTTGCTTTATTGTTGAGTTTGGAGGCCGCCATGTGGTTGGTGTTATTTTGGATGATCTGGCAATCTAGGGCCTACATTCGGGAGCATATTTTTGTTTATTTCTCTGGGTTTTTGTTGTTGTTCTTGAGCTTCAAGCAGTGTCATGTGGGCATTGGCTTCGCGGGTTATCGGAATTTTCTTTCTTTTTTTCCACTTCCCGTTTTGCTGATTTATACTTATTCGCCTGAGTCGCTGAGCCGCTTATGGTTTCGTACGTGGATAGGAATTTTCCTGATTCAGCTGGTGGGGATTTTGTACACGGGATATGGGGTGGCGGATCGTTCGTGGTCGAAGTATTTGCATTCTCGACCGATTCCTCACATGAATTTGTTGTATTATTTTGTGCCCTTTTCGTGGTATGATTTTGAAAAGAACTTTGAGGCGCAACAAATGCGTTTGCCGGATTCAACGCTTAAGTTGATCGGACGTGGGACGGTGGATGTATTGCAGCATGATTTGGCTTATGTTTTCTTCAATCGTTTGAATTATGGAGGCCGACCGGTGATTCAGTCCTATTCGGCGTATTCGCCGGAATTAATTCGGTTGAATGGGAATCATTATTGGGGTTCGAAAGCGCCGGATTGGGTGTTGTTCAAATTGGAGACTTATCGAAACCAAAATCCATTTTGGATGGATTCGGAGGCGAATTGGGCTCTAATGCGGCGTTATGATTGGCGGCAGCAGGTTGTAGTTAAAGGGGATACATTGCAATTGTTTGGACGGCGGGAGTCGTCTAAGAAGATGAAGTTTAATTCTGTGAAGTTGGGACGCTTGGAATTGGGTAAGCGAATTAGACTGCCTCGGTCGCCCCGGGTATTGTTGCAGGTAGATGCGCGTTTGAATGTGTGGGGGCGAATGATGCGATTGATTTTACAGCCACCCTATTTGTATGTTCGATTACATTATGTGGATGGCCAAGAGCGACGGTATCGGGTTATTGAACCTATTTTACGAACAGGAATTTGGGCAGGCGTGCGGGTAGAGACACAGGATGATTTACGTCGTTATTATCAGTCGGGGGGCGAGGCTAATGTTCCATTGGAATGGATGGAGTTTAGTTCGAACCTACCAGGGGCTTGGGAATAGAGGGTTGACCATTCCCTAAATTTGCTTGGAAATCTTGCTAGGCTTATGCAAAATTTAGTATTTTTGTTACTCATTATTGTATCAGTCTGCCTTGGGTTCTGTGTGACTCAGGAGGGCGAAGCCGTATTAGGCGAATTGCATTGGTATTAGATCGTTTATTTTCGGGAAAGATTCGGGTGGCTTTGCTCACTAAATTGCTGTTGAACCCGGCGAGTAGGGTCTACCTACGGGGTTTGGAGCGGGATTTGGGGGTGAGTAGCAATACGGTACGTTTGGAATTGAATAAATTGCAGGAGATGCATTTGATTCAGGTGCAGGAGGAGGAGGAAAATGCGAAGGTGAAGCATTATGTGGTGAATCAGGCGCATCCAATGTTTCAGACCTTGCGGAGAATAATTTTGCAATTTGTAGGTTTGGATCAGATTGTGGACCAAATCATCAAGAAATTAGGTAATTTGGACCAGGTATATCTGACCGGTGAGCTGGCGGAGGGTAAGAATTCGCCTTTTGTGGACCTGGTGCTGGTAGGGAATGTGGATCGTCCGTATTTATATCAGTTGATCGAAAAGGTGGAACCCTTGATACAGAAAAAGGTCCGTGTGGGGGTTTTTGGGCGGGAGGAGTTTAGTGAGGGGATGATGATGGGGAGTGGGAAGTGGATGAAGATGATGGAATAAAATTAATAAATATAATGAAACAAAAAATTAGTCAAATCTTGGGTGAAATCTCAGAGGTACTTTCCAAGATAAACGATTCTGAAGTTGATTTAATGATTGACCAAATTCAGAATGCCAATAAAATTGTAGTATGTGGTGCAGGAAGGGTAGGTATGGCAATTAGAGGTTTTGGAATGCGACTAGGACACATGGGTTATAGCGCTTATACGTTAGGAGATTCAACTGTTCCTGGAATTTCAAGAGAAGATTTACTAATTGTAGCATCGGGTTCGGGTGAAACTCAAACAATTGTTGATTTAGTAGAAATAGCAAAAAGAAATGGCTGTGCCATCGTTGCGGTTACAGGAAACCCAGAATCCAGAATTGGTAAATTGGCCACTGTTACAGTTAAAATTGAAGCGCCATCAAAAACAAAAGAGGTTATGGGTTTTAAATCAATTCAGCCAATGACAACATTAAATGAACAATGTTTGGGCTTATTTTTTGATGCAGTTACATTAAAAATTATGGATAAAACAGGTGAGACCCATGACTCAATGTGGGCAAGACATTCAAATCTAGAATAAATATGAAAATTGCTGCTTCCCTAATATGTGCTGATCCCTTAAACTTAATCGGGGATTTGAATCAATTGATTGATTCAAAAGTTGATTTTATCCATTTCGATGTTATGGATGGAAGTTTTGTTCCTAGATATGGATTATACCCTGAAATTCTCACAGAATTGAGAAAAAAAACGAACATACCTGTGGATGTCCATATGATGGTTGATAATCCAGAAGATTATATTACCGATTTTAAGAATGCGGGAGCTGATTTTTATTGCTTTCACTTGGAAGCAACGAAACATGCACATCGAATTATTAAAAAAATTGAACTGGCAGGTATGAAACCTGGTGTAGCACTAAATCCAGCCACCCCAATTTCGGATTTGAAATATATTATATCAGATATTAAGATGGTCGTATTAATGGCAATTAATCCAGGTATTGTAGGCCATAAGTTAATTCCTAACATGATTGAAAAAATCGAAGATTTAAGGGCATTCGCTAATCAAATGGGTAATAAAGATTTATTAATTGAAATCGATGGTGGGGTTACTCCTCTATCAGCACAATCGATGTTGGATGCCGGAGCTAATCTATTGGTTTGTGGTACAGGCACTATTTTTAGGCCACACGAAGACACTTTATTTAATAAGGTTCATCAATTTCGAAATTTAATTAAATCTTAATGAATAACGAATATAAAGTACTTGTTACGACTTCTGGCATTGGCTCTCGACTTGGTGAATTTACGAAATATACAAATAAGTCATTATTACGCGTAGGTAAAAAGCCTGCAATTTCCCACATAATAGAATCTTATCCTGCTGATATTGAAATAGTTGTTACTTTAGGATATTTTGGAAATCAGGTACATGATTTTTTAACAATTGCTTATCCAGAAAGAAAATTCAATTTTGTAATTGTTGATAATTTTAACGGAGAGGGTAGTAGTTTATTACATTCAATGCTTTGTGCAAAAAGTGAGCTTAACTGCCCATTCATATTTCACGCCTCTGACACTATTGTGCTGGATGACATTCCAGAGCCAACATTTAACTGGAATGGTGGTTTTAAAGGTAAAGGGTCTTCACAATATACATCATTTGACGAAAGTGGAAATAAAGTTGCTTCTTTCTTTGACAAAGGACATCTAAATCCAGATTATTTGCATATCGGTATAGTAGGCATATTTGATTATGAAATTTTTTGGAATCTTGCTGAAAAAACTATTTTGGATTTGAATTATTCAAATCAATTAAGTGACGTAGATGTTTTAAAAAGACTTTTGAAACATAGAGATATACAAATTAAATCCTTTAACAAATGGTTTGATATTGGCAACGTAGAAAAAATGAAAGAAGCTAAAGATTTCTTTAGCGATAAAAATTTTCATGTTTTGGACAAAGTAAATGAGTCGGTGTATTACGTCAATGGATATGTAGTTAAGTTTTTCAGTGATGAACAAGTTGCAAAAAATAGGGTAGCTCGAACGTTATATATACCTGAGGCTGTACCTGAAATTTCCGCAGCAAATGGGAGTTTTTATAAATATGAATTTGTAGAGGGAGAACTTTTCTCTGAAAAAGCTAATCGCTCTAATTTTGTCGATTTTTTAGAGTGGGCTCAGGCTAACTTATGGAAAGATGTTTTTTCCATTGAAAAAGCAAAATTTATACAGATTACTAGAAATTTTTATTTAAAAAAGACTTTAGAAAGAATATCTCAGTTTTTTGAAGAAAGAGGGTTAGAAGATTCATCGCATATTATAAATGGAGAAAAAATTCCAACAGTTAATAAGTTATTGTCAATGATTGATTTTGATTGGCTGTGTTCTACAAACCCTAAAACATTTCATGGAGATTTTATACTGGACAATGTTATCCAAATGCCTAATGGACAATTTAAGTTAATTGATTGGAGGCAAGATTTTGGTGGAGAACTAGAGGGAGGGGATCAATATTATGACTTAGCAAAATTAGCTCATAACTTAGTTGTTAATCATGGTATAATTGATTCAGATTGCTTCAAGGTGATTTTTGGTTCAGATAATGAAATTTTATTGAATATTCATAGACTTCAGTCTCTTGTTGATGCGGAACAAATTTTTTATTCCTTTTTGAAAAAGAATGATTTCGATGTTGATCGTGTGAAAATTTTGAGATCTATTATTTGGTTGAACATGTCTCCACTTCATCATCATCCTTTCGACTTGTTTTTATTTTATTATGGAAAATATACCTTGTTTGGTCAATTAAAGGATATGTGTCATGAAGTTTAAGAATTTGATTTTCGATGTAGATGGAGTTTTTACTGACGGTAAATTTCATTATTCAGAGACAGGAAAAGTATTTAAGATTTTTGGGGATGCTGACAATGATGCATTGTCATTAATTAAGGACCGCATTCATATAGAAATGGTTACAGGAGATAAAAGGGGCTTTCCTATATCAAAAAAGAGAATTTCTGATGACATGGGCTATCCGATAAATCTAGTTAGTACTTTTCAGCGGGTTGAATGGCTTGAACAAAGATTTAATTTAGATGAAACAATTTATATGGGTGATGGAATTTATGACCCATTGGTTTTTACAAAGGTTGGATATAGTATAGCTCCACAAAATGCTTTTGTAAATACAAAAAAATATGCTGATCACATTACTTCCTCAAAAGGTGGTGAAGGTGCTGTAGCAGAGGCAATTATTCATATTATAGAAAATTTATTTTTGGAAAAATTCGATATTTTAAAAATTGATTTAGGGTTGAGTTCTGGAGTCTGGAAAAAAAAATAGTTACTGTATAAGGCACAAAAAACAACTAAATATAATTCAAGCGAGGGAAAGGTAGATTTTAATTTTAAGATTAAAACTATTTTTAACACAATGGAGAGAAAAAATCAAATCAGGCATATAATAAAATCAACTTCTATTTTTGGAGGAGTTCAGTTTTTTCAAATTTTTGTATCTGTAGTTAGAAACAAGTTTCTTGCGATCTTTCTAGGTAGTTATGGTATAGGTCTAATTGGCTTAAGTACTTCATTAATATCCCTTCTTCAATCATTTTTTGGTTTGGGGCTAAATATGAGTGGGCTAAGAGAGGTTTCAATTATAAAAGACGCAAACGAAAATGACAAATTTGAATACAAAAATTCGTTGATTTTTCACCTAATTTTTATCTCTGCATTAATTTCGCTCATTTTTATTTCCCTTAATTCTGAATTTTTGTCAATTTTTGTATTTGGGGAAACAAAATTTCAATATTGGATTATAATCATTGGTGTAATATTATTTTTTAATTTGATTTACACTCATTTTACCATGACTTTTCAAGTTTTTAGTAAAATATCACTTATTTCAAAAGCATCTATTTATTCTTCAGTCATAGCTCTATTTTTCTCTATTTTAATTTATTATACATTAAAATTTCAAGGGATAATATTATCAATTTTAGTTACATCAATAATTACATTTTTGGTCAATTTTTTTTACTACGACAAACTGAAAATAAAATTTGTTAGAATACCATTAAAAGATGTTTTTATAAAAGGTAAAGCAATAATATTAATGGGTTTAGGTGTGATGTTTTCAAATTTAATTTCAACAGCATCTACATTTTTAATATTAATTTATTTAAAGTCTGAAGGTTCTGTAAAAGAGGCTGGTTACTATCAAGCAGGAATTGGAATAACTAGTCAATATACAAGTTTATTATTTGCTTCTATGGTTTCAGATTTTTTCCCTCGTTTAACAAAGTCCGTAAATAAAATTAAAGAGCTTAACCAAGTAGTTAACAATCAAGGTATGATTATGACTTTAATTGTTTCACCATTAGTAGTATTTATGATTTTTTTTGCCCCGTTAATTATAAAAATTTTCTTGAGCCCAGAGTTTAATAATATTTCAACATTTGTTCGATATTATTTAATAGGAATTTTTTTGCAGGCAGCAAATTATCCATTAGGCTTGATTGCATATGCAAAAGGGGATAATCCAATATTTATTTCTCTTGGATTAATAGGGAATGTATCTCTTGTAATATTTTCAATTTTGGGCTTTGAGGTTTGGGGGTTAGATGGTGTTGGCTATTTATTTGTAGTACATTCACTAATATGTTTTGTTATGGTATACATGACAGTTTATAAAAAATACAATTTCATAATTGAGAAAAAATTTCTCCAAATATTGTTCTACAACACAATTTTTATTTGTTTACAATTACTTCTGAGTCAATATTCTGGCATAATTATATTTTATATATTACAAGGAATAGTTCTGATTTTTAATATTCTTTTTAATTTAAAAATAATCTTAAAAATCTCTGAAGTTCGGATTTTAGATTACATTTATTATTCGTCTAAAAACTAAAATGAGATTTATTTTTCATAATCCACACGATCTTATTTGGTACAAATCACCATTTAATTTAAAATTTAAAAAAACTGGTCCGGAAAAATATGTTAATTTTTTCAACTGGTTTCTCCGTCAAGATGAGCTAGTTTATGTATACTTAGATAAGTCGTCATATTTCCTGGATTCAAAAAAGTATTTCAAATATTATAAGTCGTTATTAGTCTTTTATGGTTGGATTTTACTTAATGGGATGAGTTTTTCAAAATTTAAAATTTTGAACGAAGATGATATTAGTGAAAATGATTTCTTATTTATGTTTGTTTATGGAAATCTAAATAATGACCCGTTTGACAGTAACTCTATTAGAGCTATTTTAAATAATAGGATTGCAAATTTAAAGTCATTTAAGATTGCACACCTAACTCATTATATGTATAATTCCAATTTTATTTCAATTAATTCAGAAAAAATTGGAATAGATTTGTTTGTAGCAGAAAGTAATCTTTTTAAGAACTCGAAGTTTTTTAAGCAAATTTTTTCTTGGTACAAGAAAGATGTCTATTGTTTACCTTTCACCCCCAAAAATAAATTTGTTTTTAAAAGAAGTTTTAAATCAAGAATTCCGAAAGCAGTAGCTACTGGCACAATTACTTTACCTATTGAAGATGAGGACTTTGTGAGTTTTTTTAACTCAAATCAATTACATCCAATGAGAGAACAGATATTTAATGAAAGAACTCTAATTAGTGATGTTTGTGAAAGCTTTATTTCTCCAATAGTTGAAAAGATAGATCAGCCCAATGATTTAAAGCAAAGGAAATATTTCAGCTTAGATTTTGTTGAATTATATAATAACTATCAGTTTTTTATTGTGCCTGAAGAAGTTTCTGGTTTGCCTGGTATTGGGTTTGTTGAAGGTATGGCCTGTGGTTCTGTTTTCATAGGTTTAAAAAGTCCAATTTATTCTGATATTGGAATGGTTGAAGGAGTTCATTATATTGGTTATGATGGTACTTTATCTGACCTAATATCAAAAATTAAATACTATCAAAAAAATACAGATTTGTTAAATCAAATCTCTCAAACTAGTTATTTATTTGTTAAAAGCAACTTAAATATAGACTTAATAGTGAATAATTTTTTCGCTGAAATCACTTTTCTTCTAAACAAAAAAAATGAAAATATTTTTAATCAGGCTAATTCTAATTATAAGCTATAATATTGGTCTTTTCTGTGGAAATATTTTAACTAAACCTTTTTTTATCTTAACATTAATTCTAAGAAAGATTTATTCAGGTTATATAGCTAGCAAACTACATAAAGTTGGAAAGAATTTTAACACCTATTATCCTCTACATATAATTGGTTCTCAAAGTATATTCATAGGAGATAATTTTTCCTCATTTAGAAGGAATAGAATCGAGGTATTTGCAATCAATAATTATAAAGGAAAATTAACAATTGGTAATAACTTTTCTATGAATGATGATTGTCATCTTGCGGTAATAAATAATATTTCAATTGGGAATAATGTATTAATTGCTAGCAAAGTTTTCATAACAGACCACTTTCATGGTGAGATTAATTCGGATCAAATATTAATCCCACCTTCAAATAGAGATTTGTATAGTAAAGGACCAGTAGTTATTGGTGATAATGTTTGGATAGGTGAGGGAGCTGTTATTTTACCAGGAGTATCTATTGGTGAAAATTCTATAATTGGTGCAAATTCAGTTGTAAGCAAAAGTATTGAAAAAAATACAGTCGTTGCAGGAAATCCTGCACTTAAAATTAAATCACTATGAGTAAAAATGCTTGTTTTACAATATGTGCGAAAAATTATTTAGCTCAAGCTATAACTCTTCAGAATTCATTTAAAAAATTTAATCCTGAAGTTGATTTTTATATTTTCATTTCAGACGAAATTGATTTTTCCTTAGATTCTTACGTAGATAATTATGTTCAATTGGATTCTAGTTGGATTCCTAATTGGGATAAAATGGCTTTTAAATACAATGTGATTGAGTTTTCAACTTCAATTAAACCATTTTGTTTTCACAAATTATTTAGTGAAAACTACAATCGTGTTATTTATCTTGATCCTGATATCTATGTTTTAAATTCATTAGCGATAGTTTATTCTGATTATTTAAAAGAGAAATCTATAGTATTGACTCCCCACTACTGTAATATTCAAACAAACTATACTGGTGCTGTAACTGAAGAAGAATTATTATTTGTTGGTATATATAATTTAGGTTTTATAGCACTTAGAAATAATGAAATTGGTAATAAAGTAATAGAATGGTGGAAAAATAGGTTGGAAAATAAATGTTTTGCAGATAAGTATGAAAGTTTACATGTTGATCAAAAATGGATAGATTTCATACCTGCTTTTTTTCCAAATGAAGTTGAAATTTGCCATAATTTGGGAATTAATCCTGCTATTTGGAATTTACATGAGAGAGAATTGATACTGTCCGAGAAAAATCAATATTTGATAAAAAGTGTCGAAAGAAATGAGGTATTTGAATTGCTTTTTTTTCATTTTTCTGGATTTAACCCCCTAAGACCTACATTAATTAACTACAGACATCCATATTATAATACAAGTAATTTCCCCTCATATATTCCACTTTTTGAGGATTATATAAATAATCTCTTTGAGAATCAATTTGAAAAGTTCTCCATGATGAAATATTCGTTTAACTCTTTTTCGGATGGGGAAAAAATTCTTCCTATCCAAAGAAGAATTTTTCATGTATTCAAAAATAAATTTAGTGATCAAAATCCTTTTGATTCAAAAAGTAGATTTAGATTTTTTTTGAAAAAAAATAATTTCATTTCTGGTGTCCAATCGAATGATTTTGCAAATTTTTCTGATGAAGAAAAGTCAAACTATAAAATCTTTGAGACTCTCATAAGATTTGGTTTTAAATTTCTTTTTAAGATTGTTGGAGTAAGATATTATTCTAGTTTGTTAATTTTTTTATTATCCTTTGCTAGATTCGAAAATCAGAAATTTCTTATAAAGGATAAGTTGTGAAAGATAAAAGTGTATTGATAACTGGCTTAGCAAGAGATTGTGATAAAAATCTGCTCAATAATATCCAACTAATTAACTTATTGTGTGAAAAGTTTAAATACTCAGAGATATTAATTGTAGAGAATGATTCTAAAGACAAAACTAAAATAATATTAAATGATTGGCTGAAGATAAACAGTAAGCTTCACGTGATAAGTTTTGATGCTAATTCAATCACTTTTCCGAGTAAATCTAAGTTGAATCCCTTTCCCGGGACAAGTCAACAAAGAATTGAAAAGATGGTGAAATATAGAAATATTTATATGAATTGGATTAATTCCAAGAGGAAGAAATTTAAATATGATTATCTTATTGTTATAGATTTTGATATAGTTTCATTTAGTGTTGATGGTTTAGTTGATTCTATAAAAAATGCTCCTGAAAATTGGGGTGGTTTATTTGCTAATGGACAAACTCATGTATCATTCTTTGGAACCACAATCCATAGAATGTACCATGATGCTTATGCATTGCTATTGGGTTTTAATAAAGTTTTACCGTTGTTCACAACATTCGATATGTTTGAAAATAAGAAATATGTAACCAGGCGACTTCAAAATGATCAATATGTCGAAGTCGCTTCTGCATTTTCAGGAATTGGTGTTTACAAGTATGATTTGATTTTAAAAGAAGAATATTTCCTGCTAAACAATAATGATAAATTCATTAAAGCTTATTGTGAGCACATACCATTTAATTTAAGAGTTTTAAATAAAGGTTTTAAAAATTACATATGTAAAGAAATGTTTGTGGATTATGGTAAAAGTGATTTTAGAATTTTTTTAAGAATGATTATGCCTTTAAAATTGTTTAAAGTATTTGTATTTATTTTTGCATTTAAAAAATTGAAAGAGTAAAAGTGTATTTTACTATTTAAAATCTACAGAATGTTTAAGTTAATATCTGAGTTATTATTAAATGGTAAGTTATACTTATTTATTAATTTGTTTTTTTTCTCCAACGTAATTGTTGAAAACTCAATTTGGCGTAGGGATTTTAAAAACATTTTAGCAATTATTTCTTTTTTTATTCTATTTTTATTTAATGGTTTAAGGTGGGAAACCGGTACCGATTGGGATTCATACAAAGATTTGTTTGATTCAATTGAGTTTGATTGGTCATTTTTATTAAGTGTTTATAGTTTTGATATTGGGTATGTATTTCTAAATGCATTTGTAAGGTTTTTTTCGAATAATTATACTTTATTTTTATTAATCGATTCGTTTATTGCATTATATCTTTTGCTTCGTTTGCTGATTAAATATTCTCATAATCCTAATCTGTCAATTTTTGTATTTTATAATGCTTTTTTTGTTGCTCAATTTATGGGTAGTAATAGAAGAATGATTGCATTGGTTCTGTGTTTATTTGCATTTACCAGTTTAAAAAAAGATAGTATAAAAAGGTTTGGCTTTTACACAGGAATAGCCTTTTTGTTCCACAGAAGCTCACTTATTACTCTTTTCGTAAAGTTTCTGCCAACTAGGAGGTTTTCTTTACTAGCTGTTGTTATTTTACTTTTTTTTGGCCTTGTATTGGGGGTACCCCAACTACCGGCATATTTATTTGGAGTCATGGGTAAATTTTTAGTAGAAATTTTTTACAACCCAATCTTTGAAAAATTGGCATTTTACTCCGAAAATAGTGCCACTCCTGAAAATTTTGACCCAGTAATGATGACTTTTTTTTCATTTTTCAAAAGGAGTATATTTTTAGTTTTCTATTTTTTAGTAATAAAATATCGAAAAGGTAAACTTGATTCAAAAACAGATTTTTTTTTTAATATATACATATTAGGTTTTTTTATATATACCGCACTCAACGGTTCAACAATTTTCCAGATTTTATCAGCTTATTTTACTTTTGTAGAAGTCGTTTTAATAGGCAGAATGTGGTTTTACGCGTCTAAGAAATTGAGAATATTTTTTCTTCCTTATTTGTTTGTTTATGGTATAATACAATTACTAACTGCTCTTAGGGCTTACCCTGAATTATACATGCCATATAGGTCCATATTTTCTATATTTTGAGAAATAAAAATATCCTGATAACAGGTTCTTACCCACCAGATATTTGTGGGGTAGGAGATTATACTCATCTGTTAAACCAAAAATTAGCTCATTTACCTATTGATTCTGAGCCATTAAAGTTACTTGTAGTAAAAGATTGGTCAATTATTGTTTTTTTAAAAACACTAAAAAAATTATTTAATCGATGTAACATAATTCATATTCAATATCCAACGGAGGGTTACGGTTTTAGCATTTTTCCAATGCTTTTATTCGCATTAATATATGCTAATAAGAGAATTGTAACATTGCATGAATTTAGTCAGCGTACACTTAAAGCAAAAGTTGCCACATCGTTGTTTTTTTTCTTTTCAGATCATTTAATTTTTACGACTGATTTTGAACGGGAGTATGTTATTAAATTATTTCCATTTGTTAGACAAAAATCATCGGTTATAAATATTGCCAGCAACATTCCTTCATCTATTCACCAAAAACCATGGGGGGAAAGGAAATATGATGTTGTTTATTTTGGGCATTTTAGACCCAATAAGGGTTTGGAGGATTTCTTACAGATTTGTCTAAATCTAAAAAAGATGAATAGAAATTTCAAAATTGCATTGATTGGGCAACTTCAAGATCGTTTTTCTGAATATTTCAATTTACTCGCGCTTGATTCAAACTTTGAGATTCATGTAAATAAAGACGACATTACAGTGTCAAATTTACTTCAAGATTCGAAAGTATTATTATTGCCATTCCCAGACGGATTAACAATGCGGAGAGGTTCATTTTTGGCGGGAGTTGAAAATGATTGTTGCGTTGTTTCGTTTTATGGAAATTCAAATGATCAGCTTGAAGAATTAGCATACCTCTTTCCCAAGAATTTTACTTCGAAAGAAATCGCTGATAACCTTTTCCAACTACTTAAAGAGAGTAAAAACAATCTATTATTATCGGAAAAGTATATTAATTTCAAAAAAAGCATCAATTGGGATTCAATTGCTCAATCACATTTGAAGATTTATGAAAAGTAAAAAAATTGTAATTGATTTGCTTCCATTTGATAATAAGTTAACAGGGACAGGTTATTTTTTTGTTAGACTTTTAGATGAGATTTTGAAAGTAGATAAATTAAACCAATACGAATTACATTTATCAAATCAAATCGCCAAAATTGAAGAATTTAATATTTATGAAAATATAGAAATCGTTTATCATAGAATTCCAAATTTTAAGTTATTTAGGGTTCTATATGAACAATTTATATTTCCTTTTACTTTCAAAGCTGATATTCTCTATTCGCCTAGTGTCGCGATACCATTTATTTTTAAATTTTCAGCAAGAACGTATATTACTACAATTCATGATTTAACACCTTTTTTTTTCAAAAAGTATAACCTCTTTCAACAGTTTTATGTAAAGTCATTGACGAAGTTTTGCGCTATTCGATCCGATTTAATCATTACAGTAAGTGATAATTCTCGTTTTGATATTGAAAAATTACTTAAAATTAGCCCCAATAAAATAGTTAAGATTTCTAATTTTCTTCCTTCCATTTTAACTTCAAATTTAATAGAAACAAAAAAAGAAAAGTTTTTTCTGACAGTTTCAACTGTACAGCCAGGCAAAAACTTAAAACGATTGATTCAAGCGTTTAAGTTATTTGTGCAAAATAATTCAGAATATAAACTACTTATCATAGGTGACTTGGGATGGCGATACAATGAACTATTTATATTAATTAATGATTTGAAATTGAATGACTTTGTTTTGTTCAAGGGCTACACCGAAGAAGATGAGCTAAATCGACTGTATCAAACAGCTAGTGCATTGTTATATGTATCTATTTATGAAGGCTTTGGAATCCCACCATTGGAAGCTATGCATTTTGGATGTCCAATTGTAGTGTCAAATTGTAGTTCATTGCCTGAAGTTGCTGGTTCAGCAGGAATTTATGTTGATCCTTATGATGTAGAAAATATAAGAAATGGAATAGAAGAAAGTCTAAGTGTTGACTTAAACTTATATATTCAAAAGGCCAAAATTCAAGTAGAGAAATTTAATGCTACTTCTGAAGCTAATAAATTTCTGAATATTATTAATTCGATATAATTGAAACAGGAGAATAGAATTAGTGTAGTATTACCTGTTTATGAAAAGGATGTTCCTACTTTTTTTAAAGAAGCAGTTGATAGTATGTTGTGCCAAACGTTACCACCTGACGAATTAATTATTGTAGTTGATGGTAAAATAAATTCTGAATTGAACTCATTAGTTCTTCAATATTCCAAATTGGAAATTATTAATGTAGTAAGAATTGATAATAAGTTAGGCTTAGCTAATGCGTTAAATGTTGCAATTTCTGGTGCTAAATATCCTTTAATTGCTCGCATGGATGCTGATGATATTTCTACACCAGACAGATTAGAAAAACAAGTTGATTATTTGATAAATAACCATTTAGATATTGTTGGGGGACAAATAATCGAGTTCGGATCCGATGTATTAAATGTAATATCTAGAAGAATTGTACCCCAAAATCATGATGAAATCATTAGGGTTATGAAAATTCGTTCTCCATTTTCTCATCCAACAGTAATTTTCAAAAAACAAGTTTTTGATTCCATTAGTGGTTATGATGTGAATATGTTTCCAGAGGATTACGATTTCTTCGTTCGAGCATATAAGGCAAAATTTAGGTTAGGTAATGTGAAGGACCATGTATTGTGGTTTAGGCTAGGTGAAAATGTAGATTCTGTTTTAAGGCGGCGACATGGTTTAAATTATGTCAAAAATGAATTTAAACTTTACGTTAAGTTTTTAAATATTGGATTTTATTCTGTTGGTGATTTTTTAAAAGCGGTTTTTCTAAAAATACCCTTACGTTTAATTCCTTTTCGTCTTTTCAAATTTCTTTACTTTAAATACACTAGATAAATTTGGATAAGCAGAATATTTTTTTGACGGGTGCATCGGGCTTTTTAGGCACTCGCCTTTTGAGATACTTTAATTCAGCTTATAATATTAAATTTTATTTAAGAGGTACAAAACTAGAATTTAGCTCCGACTTTATAGTTCATTTGGCTGGTCAAGCTCACGATTTGAAGAATTTATCTAAAGTAGAAGACTATTACAGTTCAAATACTGAATTGACAAAATTGATTTTTGATAAATTTATAGCTTCAAGTGCTAGCGTATTTATTGCGACTAGCTCAGTAAAAGCGGTTGCAGACTCTATTGACATTCCATTAACTGAGGGTGTTGAACCTTTACCCCAAACCCATTACGGGAAAAGTAAATTATTAGCTGAGTACTACATAAACTCCAAAAAGATTCCTGCTGGAAAGCGTGTGTATATCCTTAGACCCTGTATGATTCATGGGCCAGGGAACAAGGGTAATCTTAATTTACTTTATAAATTGGCCAAATGGGGTTTGCCTTGGCCGCTTGCAGCTTTTGAGAATAAACGGTCATTTTGTAGTGTTGAAAATATCTGTTTTGTCATTAATGAGTTAATCACGCGCGATGACATTCCATCGGGCATTTACAATGTTGCTGATGATGAGCCTCTCTCAACTAATGAGGTGATCGAAATATTAGCAGAATCGATGGGTAAAAAGCCTAGATTTTGGCAAATTCCTCGTTTTGTTATTCATATGATCGCCAGATTGGGCGATATGATACACTTGCCATTAAATACGGAGCGTTTAACTAAGTTGACGGAAAGTTACGTCGTTTCCAATAAAAAGCTCGTCGATGCTTTAGGTAAAAGTCTCCCCGTTAAATCGAAGGATGGCTTGAAACTTACCTTTGAATCATTTAAATAATTCTTGCTCTAGAATTATCCTCTCCCTTGCTCGTCGCAATTTTGGCTGGAATCCGCAGCCGATTATCACTCCCCAAGCTACCCAAACGCACCTTTAGATAAGTTGGGCCTCCCATTTTGTGGAAAAGACAGCAAAAAAAACTATTTTTGCTTTAATATAACAATTACTCGACTCCAAACGATTACTACTTGGGCGTTGCTCATCCTAGTATTGGTAAATACATTTTGCATGAAACATGATTACGCGGTCATTGTACCGATGGCTAACGAACAGCAAGACTTTATCCCTTTTGTCGAAAAAGTAAAAGAGGTACTGGATGAAAAACCTGGAGGAAAAGTCTACCTAATCGTTGACAAGGTCTCCGTCGATAATACCCGCGAACTCTGTGAGAATCTGCAAAAAGAAGACCCGCGCTTTCA
>JACCEA011317552.1_pt1 | contig 18690 bp, 9 predicted proteins | sample 7449851 | NCBI WGS metagenome assembly JACCEA01 (sample SAMN15323453, study PRJNA562643) | freshwater metagenome | isolation source: river surface water | place: USA:Blue River Watershed | collected 2017-08-18
AAAAGACTAGAACCGAGTAGTATACTTTTTAAGGGAAGAGCCAACGAGGATGTTTACAAGAATGAAACAAAAAAGACTTGGGTAGGAACCCAATATGGTGAGAATCAGCATAAAAACATTCAGCAAGCTTCTGTACAGAATCGCATCAATAGAAACGAGAATTTTAAAGTCTATCTAGAAACAAAAATGTATTCATTTGTCCCTTGGGTTTATAGAGGTCAAACAGTTCCAACTAGAATAGTTCACATGGATGCTTTACAAGCAGGAGCTAATTCTGTCGAAACCAAACAAAATCCTCCTATAGATTCTGAACAGCATCAACCGGGTAAAAAAGTGGATAATAAATTTTTAAGCGGTGTGTATATGATCATGGGTTCATATATTGAGTATATAGACAGTAGAATTATCCAGTCCTTTGTTATGGGAAAAAGAGAATGGTTAATCAACGACGGAAGAGGATCAGATCCCGGACCTAAAGTATCTAAATAGAAATGGCAGATTTTTTAAATCAGATAAAAGATAATCTTAGCAGTGTAACTGATCCTAATCAGATACTAAATGGTAACGTAGACAAACAAAGAACAACCTTTCTTAAAGGATTAAGATCAACATCCTCTGGTCAGAAAGAAGATCCAACGTATACTGGATTTAGAATAATGTTTGATATGGGTTACAATGGATTAGTTGATCCTGAAACATTCCTCCCTATTAGTCCTTTATTTTCTTCTGGAAAAGCAGGTGAAGGAAATCCTAAGATGATGAAATTGGATGGCTCAACAGACTTCTTTCATTTATCTAGACAAAAAATGTATCCTTTCCCTAATTACACGGAAAAGATGCATTATATGACTGCAGAAGGATACCTTAGACAGAGAAGAAGTAAAGCAGAAAATGGATTGGGAGGAGATCTTAAAGATAACACAGGTCGTGTTGTTGCTGGCGATAGGAGTCAAATTAACGACAGTTCAATCTCTCATAGAGCGGATGCTCTTCTTGGGTTTAAAAATCTCTTAACAAGTGTTAATGAGAAAAGTCCTTGGTTTATTCAATCAATTGAGGGATTAGACAAGGTTCTATCGGTTACCCCTCCTAGACAAGTTGGGGGAGGCGGAAATTACAGAGAACAAAGATCTGGAGTATTAACATTTGATTGTATGGATTCTATTGATTTAAGAATCAATGCAATGGCAGAGCTTTATAGAAAAGCCACATATGATTATCAAAATCACAGAGAACTTCTTCCTGCCAACCTGAGAAAATTCAGAATGTGGATCATAGTAACAGAGATCAGACAGATAGATCTTCAAAAAAATCTTGCTGATGTTTTAAATCCTTTTAATATGCCTGGGGTTTCTAGCGCTATAGATTCAATTAGGAATATAGCACAATCTTCTGGAATTTTAAAGGATAATGCTACTGAATCAAAAAATCCTAAAGCTGATTTAGAATCTTTTGTAAAATCTTTTGAAAGAATGCAGCCTTATATTATGATTTATCAATTAGATCTGTGCGAGTTTAATTTTGATGAGTCTTATGCATTTAGTACATTATCCAATTCTATTTCTTCGGGAACCCCGGTAAAAAATAGATTTAAGGTTCATGTTGGATCTGCTAAAGAGTATAAATTACAATATAATATTCTTTCTGATCTTATTAGAAATGAATCAATTTTTTCACCTATATTAATACAAGATAGCTGGAATTTATTAGGATCTAAAATTCTGATGAAGAATACAACATTAGATAATAATACCAATCTTTTTAAAAATCTAGCAAATAATTTCATTAACAACTCTGTGGCTTCTGTTGTACAACAACAGGTTTCACCTATTGTTACCAAAGCTCTTCTTGGTAATGCTTATGGGTTTAGATTATCAGATGCTGTTAGATCCCTTAATTCTGCTCAAGATCTTGTTTCAGGGATAAAAGAGATGAAAGATCCTTTTGGGGATTATAGACCACAATCAAGAGGACTTGGTGGTCCGGGTGAAAGACAATACCCGATTGTTAAAGATGATGTTTATCCAAACAATTCAAATCCCCCTCTTAATGGAAGTCTAGGAAACATGCTTCCTGGAGGAGCTGCTCCGGGATCAGTTGGTGCTAATGATGTTTATGCTGATAGCCCAGGTAAAGATTTAGGATTACCTTCTAGGATTTATCCAAAAGTAAAAGATGATGAATATCGAACAGTTGGTGGGGATTTAAACAACAGGGACCTTGGCGTTCCAGATCGGGAATATTCAAATCTTCCAAAAGAGGATATCTATAGTAATAGCCCAGGATCAGATCTTGGTTTACCTAAAAGAATATATGGATCTATCAAAGAAGATTCTTATCCAGATTCTCCTGGTAAATCTCTAGGCGTTCCTGATAGAGTTTATCCAACTTCAGATGGATCTGATAAAGACGTTTATAAAGATTCCCCCGGCAAAGACCTAGGATTACCTGATAGAACCTATCAAGTAAATGAAAAAGACGATCAATATCCAGATTCACCAGGGAAAGATCTAGGAGTTCCTTCTAGGGACTATAAAACAATCTCAGATAAAGTATATAAATAGGGGTTTTTAAAACAAGGATAAATAAGGTAAAATCCTGCTTGTATGCCTTTAGATAATCTTCAAGAATCGAACATAGAAAGAAGTCAACACTTCCTTGGTGTAATTGTTGACAATAAGGATCCTGAATTCAGAGCCAGATGTAAGGTTAGAGTTTTTGGAGTCTTTGATGATATTCAAGATGCTGACTTACCCTGGGCTTTTCAAAGGTTTGACATCTCATTCGGAGATAATGGAGGATCTGGTAGAGTTAGTATACCTAAACTTGGAGCTATAGTTCATGTTCAATTTAATAACGGAAATTACTACGCCCCAGAATACAAAGCAGTCCAAGAACTTTCTCAGGATCTAATAGATGAATTAAAAAATTCATACGAAGGAGCTCATTCATTAATTTATGATGGTATAGAAAATCTTAAGATATTTTACACAGTAGCAAAGGGATTAACAATAGATTTAAAAGATTCAAGTGTTGTTATATCTAATGATAATTCAATAACTATCACTCATGCAGGAGAAACATGTACCCTTGAATTTAGAGGGGGTAAGATAACAGAGTTTGCAAATTCCGAAATCGAAAGCACAGCAACTACTAGAATTAAACAAAGTAGTAATGAAGTCTGGGCAGATGGAAAGATAACCAAGCTTGGCCATTCTCCCGTATATTCTGCGGTGCTTGCCGAACCTCTTTGGATGTTTTTGAAACAAATAGCTTCAGCACTTGATGCTAAGCTTCCATCAACACCAGGATGTATGTCAAGCCTAGCAGAAAGCTATGAGCAATTATCTACTTCCGATGTGGTTAAACTAACAAAGAGCAACTAATTTAAATGGAAGTAAAAGCGGAAAAAATCCAAGATATAGTAGATCAAATCAAGAACGGAAAAATAACCGCTCAAGATGCAATGGGGATGTTACAGGGATCCTCTGATCCTATACCTAGTGATGATGAAATTATAGCAAATGCTAAAGAATTAGAAGACTCCATAGTTCCTACCGCTCTTATTCTAACTGACGATGATATAAACGGATTAACATGTAATTATGAAGGAGAAGAGTTAGCAAATAGATTATTCTGGTTAATTCTAAGAAAACAGGGATACTTAGACCGAATATCGGATGAGCCTGATTTTAGATATAACAGATCTTTTGATTCATTCTTGGTAAAAAAAGGTTTAGAGAATGAATTAAACAATGCTAAAGAGATGATCTCAGATAATCTCGATCTTGATGGCATAGGAATTAAATTCTCAGGATCAAACAGAAAGATTAGAAGATTTAATATAGGACCTTTTGGATTCGAAATACACGTTATAACAAACAAAGGAATCCCATTATTCTTTCATGTTGCTCCTCCTAGATTAGATTTAGAATCAATTCTTAGAAAAATAAAAGAAAGACTTACTCCGTCTCTTGGTTCATGCAAGCAATCTACTATAGACGAAAATGCTATGTTCCAATCTCTGCAGGATCTTTTAGATAGAGATGCAGAGAATAAAAATCTAAATAATTTAGACAACATTGTAGATGAAGTATTTTGTGAACCTAACATTCCTATAAATCCTGAAACTGGCGAACCCTTGTTTACTGAAGAAGATCTTAAAACATTTATTCAGAACATTTGCGAACCCGAACCAGAAACACCAGAAGCTCCAGTAATACCTGATATTGATATAGAAGATACAACTAAATGCATAAACGAAACTCTTGCCCAAGCTAAAGGAATATTTAAAGATGTTAGAAGTAACAATGAGCTTAAATCTAGAAACGAAAAAGCAGAAAAAGAATTAGAAGAATTACTTTATCACTATAGAATAATTCAAAACTTTTATAGTGATCTTTATTCTTCCTACAATCAAAAAATAAAAGAGAAAAAGAAAGTTGATGGTAAACTTTTAACTGCGCTAGTCATAACTTCTAAAAGTGTACCATTTGTTAATTCATTAAAATCATTTTCTGTTAGATTCGAAGGAACTAATTTTTCTACAACAGGATACACTGGAATTAATTTTAACGTGTCGTATCCAATAGGTCTTGGTAAAACAATAGAATATGACACTGTAAAATCTGATTCTACTAGTGAACTTCTTTCTGATACCTATCAGACAATTGATATAACAAAACTCCAATTGGGAATGGAGTTTTCTCCTAATGGAATACTAGGTTCAGGTAGCACTTTATTTTTAAAGCCTTATAAGAATTTTGTTACAATAAAAGACGAAAATCCTAAAGTTAAAACGGACTTTTTCTCTTTTGTTAGCGATATACAAAATAGTAATAAATCCAAATCTGAAATAATAAAGTCTATTGAAACAGACCATGGATTTTTATATTCAAACCTATTGGAAGTATCCGCAAGTCCGTGGTTATTTTTTAATGCTACGGAAAGAGGAGATAATGATGCTAGAAAAACTGAAGATCTTAAACCTTCAAGTACAGATAAAAACGGAAATCCAAATAAAGAATTTAGTAACTTTTGGGGCGACTATAAAAAATCCTGGGATAAAAAATACGTAGAGAAACAGAAAGAAATAGATCTAAAGATAGAAGAAATTAAAAAATCTTCAAGTCCTTTTATAGATTCATTGGCTGATTATTATATAGTATTTGGAAGTGGATTAGGAGATACGACAAAAGCTTTAAAAGAGATATCCGAAGGAGTAGATCAGAGGGTCACTCAGATAAAGGATTTATTAATGACCGTTGGTCAATCTATTCAAAAGTTGGAGCAAGAAAACTCTGGTGATGTTTTATCTGCAAGAGCATCCGCTATTAAATGTGGTAACGATAACCCAGGGGTTAAAGTTAAATGTCCTTCTGATTGTTGTGGTTCTGCTGGTGCTATATTAGACGGCGGAAGAGGTCCTTGTGCAACATACGGATCTGTAGATTGTCCTACATTCTACACTAAATGTTATTGGAAAGAGTTTTCCAAGAAAGCTAATAACGTTGGATTACTTCCGATGTTAAATGGAATTCCTCCTATAGAAAATCCAGCACTGTTTGCACCAAATTTAGGAATGAAGTATTGGCCAGTTGGATATCTTCCGCCATCTTTCATTCCGTTGCCACCCCCATTAGTTAATCCTTTAGACGGATTACCTTTTATAAGAATCCCAATGCCAATGATTTGGACAAAAGTGGATCCTATTGTTATTCCTTTACCTATAGGTTTAATAGTGATATTCATCCCTTTTATTGGTGGATTTATGCCTAGTCCTTTGGTTTTCTTTCATGATTTTTTAACAGGAACATCTATATTTCTTTTAGGTATGAGAGGATTTAGATTCGTTCCAAGAAAATCCGATCCAATTATTCCGGATCCTTTAGAGAATTATAAAAAGTTTTTATCCTCCGGTATACCGAATTATCTTTTTCCTTTTGGAAATCTTGGCGGAGATAACGTAGATTCTCCAGCAAGACTTTTACAAGAGGTTCTTTCTAACATAGAAAAACAGTTAACTAACGTTCAGAAAAATGTTGATTTTTCTAAGATACAAAAAGTACAAGATGATATTGCTAAAAAGAAAAAAGATCTTGAAGCTGAAGCTCTTGAACTGAAAAGAAAAAGTGCTATAGACGGATCAGATGCATACAAAGAGAAGAAAAAACAATTGGATGAAGTTTCTAAAAGTTTTGATGCATTAAAAGAATCTGCAATTAAAGATACGCTTAAGACCCATTTAAAAAATTCAATAGATCTTCCTGATATACCTTTTCCTAAAAATTCTAAAAATTTAATTCTTGAAATACCTTCTCCGATAAAAAGAATACAAGATATAAATGCTAAGATTAAGCTTGGAACTATTCCCGATGTTCCTGTCATAAATCTGCATTCTAGAATCTTAAGTAAGATCGATTCTGTAAAAATACCAGAAGATGCTAATTTTAAAGATAAAAACAAAAACCTTTCAGCAGATTCTAAAATAGTTGCATCTTTTGATAATAAACTTTCGGAAGTTGCAAAGAGCGAAAAAGACCTGGCTAAAATGAATAGTTTAGTTTCCAAAACTGTTGGTGACTATTTAAATTCTAAAGATTCCCCGCTAAGTTCTAAATCCCTCTTGTCGTTTAAGCCTAAAATAAATGCAATTCCTAAAGTGGGTGGGGAAACCATAGCAGATACAAGTTCTATTCAAGACATTCCCAATCCTGTAATAGATTCTTTAAAATCTCATTTAAGTAAGGGAATTAGTTTAAAGGGAACTGATTTAACTAAACTTGTTAACAATACTGCTATCGGAGAAAATAAAATATTAAGAGCGAAAGATTTAAAACTTATAGTAAAGAATACTGTGAATAAATCTCTTTCTGCGTTTCCGGTGGATCTTAAGAAGTTTAGTATTCCAGACCCAGCAAGTGCTGCAAACATAGCAAAAAGTCTAAGTGCATTTTCTTCGTCTTTAGAAATACCACCATTCCCGCCAAAGAAAAGTGGTACACCCGCTGTTCCTTTAGGAATAGGAGGAATTCCACAAATACAAATACCAGGTAAGGCAATTAGTAGTTTTTTAGTAGACGGGATGTCATCTACGATAGATTCTTTAGATATAAATTCAATAATACCTGGTGGACTTAATGCATTCCAAGATCTAAGCGCTGATGATATTAAGTCAATGGGAAAAAATATTGCAACAAATTTTACAAAAAAAGCAAAAATTCCTGCGATTCAAAATATCCCACAAATTCCATTAATAGCCAGACCCCAAGACTATGTAGAGTTAACGATGAATTTCTTACCTGTTCATCCTTTTTCTGATATAGCTTTCACTCTACTCTGGACTAAGTATAAAATGGTTCCAAGAATACCTATACCTTCTTCGATAGTAAAACCAATCCAAGAGATACAAAATTCACTGATTTATAACATACCTTGGCCAGTTGCAGCAATGATGGGTAGAAATTTTTTAAATATTATAAATCCCCTTTATAACAGGGATGATATTCCTAGATGGGATAGGATGACTTTGAAGAATCCTTTCTTTGTTGTTTTTCTAGACGAATTCTTAAGATCTGCTGCAGACATATCAGGAGGATTTAAATTCTTTGTCGGGGCGGGAAAATTATTTTATCCTCTCCCAGATCTTGAAATTAATTTGGGGTTTGGTACTAAAATCAACATAAACTAAAAATATCTAAAAACAAAAAAAATGGCTAAGAAAAGACTTTACACAAGAGATGAGTATTCTCCGGAAGAAAGGGCTGTTATGGATGAGCTTTATGAAGGTCACTTTAGAACTAATTTTACCGACAATAACGTAAAATCATATTCTAAAGAACTGGAAGAAAATCAAGTATTGAGTGTTAATATCACACAAATAAGAGGAACCAGTGCAATTGGAGAAACCTCCGTTGGTCAATCAGTTGCTATTGATTTAGCTAAAGAAGAAAAAGCAATCCGCAGACTAGGATTTCCAGCATTGGATGTTCAGGAAGGATCTAAATTGGATGTTGTTATCTTTAAGGATAAATCTGGATCTTATAACGGATCGTTAGCAGCAGGATATGAAAATTCATTAAAAACTGAATTATTATCATCTATTAAGGATGAAAACAGTGCATATACTGTTAGAATTGATTCTACCTGTCCTGGAGGATTTATGGTGAATCTTTCTGGAATTAAATGTTTCCTACCCGGATCATTAGCAGCAGCAAACAGAATCATCGATTTCCAATCATTTGTTGGTAAGACAATAAATGTTATGATCGAAACATATGACGAAAAGAGAGACATTTTTGTTGTATCGTTCAAAAAGTATTTAAAACATATTATCGATGCAAAAGTTGAAGAACTTTCTTTAACCCACAAATACACAGGAACTGTCACAGGAACATCTACAGCGGGCGTATTTGTTGAGTGGGACGAGTATTACACTGGTTTAATCCCTGCTGAAGAATTCGAAAATGCAGGAATTAAAATGGATCTAAATGCAGGTGGAAGCGTATCGTTCTATGTTTCTGATTTTAGAAATCCAAACAGAATAGTTCTAAGATTAAACCCACCAGAAGGGAAAGATAGGGAGTTACAAGAGCTTAGAGACATTTCTTTATCAGAAGATAAAGAAAATAAAATATATAGAGGGACAGTAACCAAAGTTAAAGGTTTTGGAGTTTTTGTAAAGCTTGAAAACGGAATCGTTGGTCTTGTCGAAAAGGACTATTTAGCTAAAAATCCTAAAGACTATGAAATCGGGTCAGAAATGGCATTCACAGTGATGGACGTAGAGCTACAGAGTTCAAAACTCTATTTAAAAGAAAAAATTGAAAATACTTGATCAAAATTTTTATTACGCAGCTAAGATAGGATTCGAATTTGAATTCATGTCATCCTTCACTAGGGATGAGATAGCAGAAAGAATTGGGGAAGATTTAGGGAAAAAAGTTAAGGTATTTAAAAAATATCACTCTAAATTTTCCCCAACTCGTGATGTTTTTAAGCTAGAACCAGATTTTTCCGGTGGTTTAAAAATGGTAGAATTAATTACCGGCCCCATGGATTATTTTGAGGCTATCCCTGTTTTGATCAGAATTCTTAAATGGATAGACGAAAATGGATACACAAACGAAAGATGTGCATTACAATATGGTCTTAGTTTTGATAGATTAAAATATCCTGCCTTAGTTGATTTCAAGCAATTAAATCCTTTAAAATTTGTTTTAGGATTCGATGAGGAATTTATTTGGAGTAGATTTCCGGAAAGAAGGGGATCTCTTTATGCTAAATCCATCAAAAGAATATCTCCTTCTAACAAATTTATTAGAGGGTATAAAAATGTCTTAGGTGACAGAAATGCCTATAAAGTCTATACCGAAAAGAATATGGGTGTTAATCTAACCAAATTAGAGAATGGGTATATGGAGGTTAGATACATGGGTGGAACTGATTACCAGAAAAAATACACAGAGATAAAAGAAATTATAGATTACACTATAAATCACACATTTAATTCGTTATTAAGTAATGATACACTGAATCAAAAAGAAACAACAGCTCTTAGCGATTTAATTTCTAAGGTTTATAAAGAAACCGAAAGTTTTATTGATGCTGAATCCTTTATGAGAAATTATCCGGATTTTCACGTTACTGTTGATTTAAGGGAGGATCTTCAAATAATTAAAACATATTTTAACGAAGTAAGACACATTCTTTATAGTTTAATAGTTGATAACTCAATAACTCAAGGATTTTTAAACTATGACACTCAAATTTCAAAATATCAGCTAAAAGATGCAGTTACTAACAGTGCTAACATGATAAAAGATCTAGATCTGATAGAATGTGAAATTGAGGGTAATGTTGGTAGATGTCGACTTTTTGGGTGCAAATTAACCAATTGCCAGGTTGAAGATTCTCAACTTGTAATGAACAACGACATTAAGGAATCTAAAATAATAGACTGCGATCTAAGCTTTAGCAATAAAATAATAAACTCTTATATAGATTCTAAAGATAGAGAAATCAGTTGCGAAATAGAAGGTGGGGTAATTAGATCTGGGTATATTACTAATTTAGCAGAGGTTTCTAAAGAGACTGAAATTATAAGTAATAGTGCAGATGCTAAAGGTAAGGACAAAGGAAAGGGTAAAGGTGGTAAAATGTTAGTTACCCATGTATTCCCTGACCGAAATGATGACGGAGCTATAAGACCAAAAGGCCCGTTTAGCGATCTAAATACAGGAAAGCCTAGCTTTTCGATAAATAGATTGTTCAAAAATAACAACTAAAGAATGACTACCACTGAAGATCAGTTAATACAGGAAGTTAAGGATGATATTTCACACTCGTGTGCTTTACCGTATGCCTTAAATGATGGTGAAATAAAAAGAATTATAAAAAGAGCAAAAGCTTATTTTTATGATAACTATCAGTATGCTGTAGAGGATAAAATTCTAGTCTTACCTGCTGCTGTTTTTGGAAGTCAACAATTTAGATCTACAAGACAAATTCAACTACCCGAATGTGTAGTTAGTGTTTGGGATGTGAGAGAAGTTGGTGGAGCTGGTATAGTAGGTACTCCGGATAAAGATTTTGGAGACAGTAAATTATTAGGTTCTGAGTTAATGCTTAGTCCTTTTGTTGGGGATAACCTAGTTTATAGAACTGTACTATACTCCTTCTTTGATCTTGCTAAAGCATTCCTTTTAGAAACCTTTGCTTTTAATTATAACAAAAACACAAAAAGACTCACTATTAATGGACGTGATCCTAATAGAGCAACGTCTACTGGATTAAGCATGGGTGGCAAAGATGTTGGGCTTAGAGCATTTATTGCAATTCCTGATGAGAATCTTTATTCCGATGAGCTTTTTGTTAGATACGTTTTAGCAGAGGCTAAGATCAATATAGGTAGACTTTTAGGCACATTTGGCTATCAATTACCTGGGGGTGTAACAATTAATGCTGCTGCTATTCAAAGTATTGGTCAGGCAGAGAAAGCCGAGGTCATGGAAATGATCAAAGGAGAAAATACGCCTAGCTACTTTTTACAGTGGAATTAATCCCTTTAATTATCTTCTCCTAATATTTATAAATATATAAGGGAGATAATGATCAAAATTTCGGACATATATCCAAGAAACCCTGATGATCCGCTTTACGAACCAAATAAGCTGGAAACCGACGATGTCGTAGAATCCACTATTGGAATGATAAAGCAAATCATGCTAACCAAACCTGGTTCGGTTCTTGGTGATCCTTTTTTTGGTATAGATCTTGAATCCCTTATTTTTGATTTTGATGTTTCTCAATCTGAGCTAGAGGAGGCAATAAGCTTACAGCTTTATACCTACTGTACCTTTGCTAGAGGAATTTTAAAAATTGACTTTAAGGTGGGATTCTTCCAGGGAGAAACCCGCGATAGCTGTGTTATTGAATTTGGGATCAAGGGAAACCCTGTATTAGGAATAAAGGTAATTTAAAATGGATTTATTTAAAAGAAATCGGGCCAGAATACAGGATCTAATGCAAGATACCCTGGACCTTATACAAAAAAGATATAATCAGGCAAATCAGCTATTCACTGTAGCTTCTGCTTGGGGACAAATTCTATTTGTTCTCCAAAATCTTTCTCAACTGATTCTTTTCTTTATAGAAGATTCTATCACTGAATTAGATATTAAGAAAGCGAGTAGAGAAAGTTCTATTTATGGATTAGCTGCATTAACTGGACATAATGCAACCAGAAGTAGTTCTGCTAGGGGACAAGTTGAAATAATTTGGAACGGAACAGATTCAACTACAGTCGGTGGGGGTGCAATTTTAATTCCAAAGTATGCTTCTATTAAATTCCAAAATGGAGGAACCGGATATCTTTTAAATCTTCCACAGGACTTTGCCAGAATCAATCTTAATCCTTCTTCTAAAGTAACTTGTGAAATTATAGAAGGAAGTATTAGATCTACTGTATTTACAGGTAATGGAACAATTCTTCAAAGCTATAACGTGTCAGATCGTGTGACATCTGCTATAGACAATTTTGAGGTTAAAGTATTTGTTAATAGCGAAGAATGGAAAGTATATGATTCTCTTTATGATATCCCATATAACTATAAAGGATGTTTAGTAAAAACCGGGATTAGCAGTGGAATAGATGTTATATTTGGAAACTTAAACTTTGGAAGAATTCCTACTCTAGGATCAACAATCACTGTTCAATATGTAGAGACTGTAGGAACTGGCGGTAATATCAATTCAATAGAACCTAATAGAATACCTTTTGAATTTGATGATGACGGTACAGATGTCTATGGAAATACAGTTTCTTTAAAAGAGTATTTAAAAGTTAGTTGTGTAACAGCACCTCAATTAGGAATTGATAAAGAATCAATACAGCTAACTAAAATTTTAGCACCTAAAACATCAAGATCGTACGTTCTTGCTAATCCAGATAACTATATCACATATTTTGAAAAATTTGGAACGTTCTCTATCATAGAAGCTTTTTCCACGTTTGATGACCAATATTTAGATGATGATAACATTATTTATGTTTTACTAGTTCCGGATATTACCCAGAAATTAAAAACTAATGAAACGTACTTTGATATAAAAGAGTCAGAATTTACCCTAACTACTTTTCAGAAGAATAGACTATTACAAGCAATCGAAGAAAGCGGACAGAAGATTGTAACAACTGAAGTTAAAATCCTAGAGCCTAAGATCTCAAGATACGTTATTAATATTTTAATAACCATGTTTGAAGGATACGATCCTGCGACAGTTAAAGGTCAAATAATAGATTCTATCAGTACTTACTTTATAGGAATTAGAAGAAGAGATAAAATACCAAGATCTGACCTTATTTCTATTGTTGAATCAATTCCGGGGGTAGATTCGGTAACTCTTTTCTTTGTTTCTCAGAAGAATGAAGATTATGCACTAAGCGTTGCGTCTTTATTAGACACAGATCCAAAGAAAAAAATAGTTTTAGGTTTAGATGAATTTGGTGATATTTCTTTTGATAAAGATGAGATTGCAATAGTTACCGGGGGTTGGTCCGATAGAGCAGGTCTTTATTATGACAGAGGAGCGGATTTAAATAAACTTTCATCTATAAATATAGATGTTAGAAGTATAGTTCCGGTTACTCATAATACAGAGATAAACCAAAAGAACAAAACCTTCATAAAAAATAGCACACAATAATGTTTAACACAGAAAGAAAAAGCTATCACGAATACATTGGTTCAACCCAGGATAGAAGATCTAATACCGGATTTGATTATGAGGGTAGGATATTGGAAAAAACAATGTCTTCTATAACACTTGACGGGGATACCACTAGAAAAAATATATTAGGATCAATCGAGAGAGTAATTTTTAGATTGGTTGAGACAACAAAGAATATTAGAAACTTTGTAAATTATAGAGTTCCTAAGAATAATAAGTATGTTAGATAATGAGTTATAAGAATTTACTCTTTTTCAATAAGTCTGGACATCAAACAAATTTAATTTGGAATGGTGATTTTTGGGAAGCTAGATTAATGCTCCCTACGGTTTCTGTTGATCTTTTTGAAATCGAGCATTTTTTTATTGTTGAGAAATTTAAAAATTCTCAAGGAGAGATAGTTTATGGGTATCCACACATAACTCCCGATACATCAGGAACAACCTCAGCTTCTAAGATTTTTGGTTCGTTCAATGCTGGATCCAATAAAGTTGTCACTGATGTTGCACCTTTAGCTTCTTATGTTGGTGCTAAACTTTTTTGTTCTCAATTTCCAAACGGGAACGAAATAACTGCAGTTGATATTGATGCAAAGATTATAACTCTTGCAAATTCTGCTACTTATAAAGAAAGCGGGGTTCCTTTAATATTTAATCTTTGGAAAGCTTCTTTTGAAACAACAAGAAACGTTTTAGACTTTGACACGTTTCCTTCTTTTAAAGCAGACATAGTTAAGGGTAAAGATTATATTACAACCAATCAGGATTTAACAGGTATTAAAGAAAATGCTGATTATTTAATGATATTAGGAAACGGAATTCCTAAAGATGCAAGAATAACCAGTATTTCTGGAAAAAATATTTATTTAAATAAAATCTGCGAGGTGTCTATCAAAGACACCACAATTTTTGTTTATCCGGTTGAAGAAAGAAATGATGTATCTAATTATATCTTTCAGTACGAATTATTAGAAGATCAAACACTTGATGCCCCAGTATTAAATGTTTTACAAGATTCTTATATTAAAATAGGATACGATTCTACTGAATCTGTAATAGACAATGTAAGAAATACAAATTCTATAGAATCTTCTAGCGTTTCTATTAACGTTGCTTTAAGATCTGACGAAGAAGGAATATTTGGAAGAACCCTTGTTATTGAAGACTTGTCTCTTGGATATCCTAAGATTATAGCCCGTATAGAAATACACGGTGAGACAATAGGAGAAGATGAGAGATATAAGACAATGCTTGCTAACTTCGGAAGAAGATTAAATTCAGAGGATTCTTTTATCTTAAGAGATACAGATCCTAAAGAACCTTACACCGACTATGAAATAGTAAATGCTAAAAGAAAGGAATTATTATTAGAGGGACACGAGATTTTCCCGTATCTTGGTTCTTATAAAGGATTAATTAATGCAATTAGATTTTTTGGATATCAGGATTTAAGAGTTAAGGAATATTGGCTTAATATTAAAAAATCGGATACCTCTGTTTCTGCTTTAAAAGAAAATTCTGACTTTATTGATAAGATAAAAAATGAACCTAAGAGTCAGTCAACATTAATAGGTAGTTTACTTGATGATGAGAATTCTGGAAAATACAAACAAATTGAAATTTATGGTAAAAAGAACGATGGAACATATGGATTAAAATCACCAATAGAAAATTTGTTCCCTTCTTCTAGTTTCAAAAAAACATCTTTATTTGGGTTATTCTATGACATTAATAAAGTAGTTGATGAAGAATTTGATCAGTACGGATATCCTGTAGTTGAGAATGCTTTTGTGTTCTCTCCTGATGAGGTCTTAATGAAATTGTTTGGATTAAAAGAAAAGCTTAAAAAAGATTATCTTCCACTTAATGCAAGAATTATAGACATAACTGGAGAAGGAGTCTATTTTGGAATCTATAAAACTAGAGCCTGGATTGATAATTTAAAAATTGATGAGTTAAATCAAGGATTAGATATAGACATAAAAGCTTCACCTGAATTCGGATATGTTGAAGATTTAAGACCTTTTGGAATAAGACCTAATAATACTATTCCTTATGTTCCTTTCGTTGGGTCCAATCCCTCAAGATACAAGTATAGTAACTATGGAAATTCTGTACAGCCTATAGCATCAAATCCAGTTTTGCCGGGAAAAGATTCTAAAAAACTAGCAGATGCTATTACTAATTTTTACTATGAAAGAAATTATTTAGGGATTGACAAGTTCAGACTAGGAGACGGAGATAGCAAAAATGGGGGATATTATAAATTATCCGATGGTCTTAAATATGAAGTACCTGCTGGATTTCCTACTGTTCTTGAAGTTACTTCTTTTATCCTAACATGGGATGAAATAACAAACAAATGGGATTCTTTAGATAGGAACGTTTCGACATATTCAACACAGCTTGCTTCTATTAGTGATATACCAAACTATGCGGGGCAAACATATATTGATAGTGGATTAAGCTTCACTTTTGATCTTGGTACTCTTTTTGGTACTGTGTTTAGTGTTACCCTTCCATCCGGAATAACTTTTTTAAACCCAACAACTGGAAGAGTTCAAATTAAATTTTCTTCCGTTGCTGATAATACTTGTTATTTCATTGCTGAAGTTCAATCGTATAATATTACAACAGGAAATTCATCTCTTAAGCTTTTGAGTGTTAAGAACGAAGGAACTTTTGATACCTGGGATGTTAATCTGACAAATCTATTCTCCGAAAACTTAAACTTAGAATATTATGATTATTCTTTTAATGCTGATGGATTTTATTCGTGGGATAATCTAAGATTTGCGGGATTTTATGAAATAGAATGGACGGTAGAAAAGAAAGACGACAATCCCTTCTATTACGAATTTAGAGGCCGTTTAAGCGACTATTATAAAATCCCAGTGGTATTACCATATGATGGAATATATTCCGTTAAATGCAGGGTATGGGATGGATTCAATGATATTTGCTCAGTATATTATGAAAATTATATTGAAGTAAAGAAAAGAGACATAGAACTTGCAAATGTTGCTAGGTTTAGAGAAGCTGAAGTTTATAGCTGGGACAACACTAAAGAAGACTGGAATAGCTACACTTCTATGTGGTTATATCCTGTAGAAGGAAGCTCTAAGATTAAAATTTCAAACCAGGTCTTAAATTTTTCAGAATATGGAAATCAATATAATGAAGGTCAAGATTGCAAAGTATTAAAGCAATTTGAAGAGACTATAGCAACTGCTTTTGGAAAATTTGGTCTACAGACTATACCTCTTTCTTCTTTCACCAGTAACTATCCTGGCGGAGGAATAGGTCCTGCTATTTTAACATTAAACTCTTCATATCTTCCCCATGAATTTGTAGAGGGAGAAAAAGTTACATTGATTGATAATTACAATCCTATTAATTCTAGTATTTCTGGTGTTTATAGAATAACAAGAGTTACTTCTACTGGATTTTCGATTCCTGTTATTCTGTCTGGATCTGTAACAGCATCTCAATTTTCTGTAATCAAAAGTGGATCCATAACTGTTAATTACAAAGGTAAAAAACATGCTAAAGTTGATTTCAATGGAAGATTAGATACCACATTAGGTAATTTAATGAGCGCATTAAATAATGCAAAGAAAAACCCTTCTTTCGGGATAGACACTATAACTTCATCATCTTTCTTTAATACTACAGTCCAAGAATGGATGGACGTTGAGTTTAAAGCACCAATAGGTTCTGGAAATCTATACAATGGAGAAACCCTAGAAATAGTAACAACCGGTGGATTATATTGTTATGATGGTATTTCTCCAGTTAAATCTACTTCCCTATTAATTGACGGAGGTGCTAATTCTTATTCTGATTATGTCGATTATAATTTTAACGGGGATCTTCCGGTAGAAAATTTAAGATATTATGGAACTAAGAATTTAGATTGGGATGCTTTTGATGTATTAGAATGGGATAATCTATATTCACAAACGTGGCAGCTTTATGACTACCACAACGATTGGTTAGGTGGATTCTCTCTTTATAATTTACAAAGCGGGGATAAATTAAAGGTGGGAATTGATACCAAAGGTATGGTTCTAGGAGACTCCTCTTCCCCTAATTACAGTGTTGGATATCTAGATTTAAGAGAAGCAGCAGATCAGCTCAATGCTTCAAGTGAGCCTGGAATTTCTAAATTTTATTATGCTGTTAGAGGATTTTCTAAATTGCAAGGAAGTTTTAGACCAAATGGATCATTAAGACCAGATAAAGAATTTATCGCAACTTCTTCACAGACTGATTTTTATTATGAATACACAGTAGATCATATAGAGGTTTATGTTAACGGAACCAAATTAACATCTTTACAATATTCAGCATATGATGGAAATGGTATTTACCTCTCAAATCCCCTTTCTGCTGGAGACGTTGTTAGAATCGTAGATCTCCCTATTTCATGCGTTGCAATTCCTTACGATGGATCTACAGAATCTTACGACGTACAACCTGGAGCTTCTCCGGGAACTGGAGCACCAACTTCGATAGTTCAAGACAAAGACGGTGATATAGTAATGGGCGGTTTAAATAATGTAATGGTTTTTAAATCCCCAACTGAGATTGACACATATTATATTTCTTCCGAATACCCAGGATCTATCCCGAGAAAAGTACAAACTGACGAGTATCACAACTGGTGGTGTTATGGAGAAAGATGTAACGTTCCTTTAGTTATCTATAATAAGCAAAATCCAGAAAGAACTAAAATTGTTTCGTCAGTTCCTGTTTCTGGATTTGATAGACCGGACCTTAATTTAATTGTTGATATACCAGATACACAATTTCAAGTTATTGCGCTTGCTGTAGATAACTTGACTGATAACTTTGTAATGTATATTAAGTATTATCAGTCATACACTGCTTCAATAACCGATGCTGTTTTCAGATTAGTTAAATATAATTCGTCAACTAAAGAATTTTATGGAATATCTACTTTAGGCCCTCAGTGGTTAGGAACTAAAAAATATGACATAGGAAGTATAGTTAGTTGGCAAGGAAAATCTTATAAATCTTTAACTGCTTTAAATTTAACAAAATTCCCAGCAACACATCCAAATGATTGGGAATTAATCTATCAAGAAAATATTGGGGTTATTAATGTTACCGCCATTTCAATCAGACAGATGAAATTTGAATATGTTGGTGATAAATCTAAACTTTGGATTGCTTCTAATGATGGAGTAAAGATTTACGATGGAATAAATATTAAAACATTAAAAACTGGAAATTCGGGACTTGATTCTAACGACACATATGCTATCACCTTTGACGAAGTTGGAGGAAAATGGATAGGAACATCAAATGGTATATTCTATTTTGATGGAGGAAGATGGGGTGGATGGACAAACACATCAACACCTTCTTTACCTGTCGGAAAAACCAGAAATATTGTAAATCTTAAAAACGGTAGAATTTTTTACGTAGTCCAAAC
>JACCEA010077421.1_pt1 | contig 18674 bp, 12 predicted proteins | sample 7449851 | NCBI WGS metagenome assembly JACCEA01 (sample SAMN15323453, study PRJNA562643) | freshwater metagenome | isolation source: river surface water | place: USA:Blue River Watershed | collected 2017-08-18
ATAATTTACCAATATAACTATAACAGGTTATGATATTCAGAAATAAATCGAAGTTTATCGGCGCGGTTGTGCTAATGGGGCTGTTGGGCGCAGGTAGTACGGTGACCGCACGCGAGAACGTTGGTGCTAAGAAACCCTCAACACAGTTAAAGTCGACAGCTGCAGGATGCCAACCGGCGAATTCATCTATCGACCTTGATGTGAACAACGTTCGTGCCCGCCTGATGACAGGTGGTGATATGTGGTGGAACCAGGGTGGTGCAAGCAATGCTGCATACGAGATCCCCAAGGGGTCTGGTAAACATTCACAGTTTGCCGCATCTTGCTGGATAGGTGGTTTTGACCAGCAAGGTCAGTTGAAGGTTGCTGCTCAGACGTATCGTCAGGACGGTAATGACTACTGGCCAGGTGCACTAGATAACGATGGTAAGATCACCTCTGATCAGTGTGCTGCATGGGATAAATTCTGGAAAGTTGACCGTTCTACGATCAAAAGGTTTATTCAGGCGTACAAAACAGGTGGGGACCTTAAGTCATCAGATTACGATGTGATCAATGAGTGGCCGGCCGTTGGTAACCCAAATGTTAAGGGGCAGCAGTCTGTGAAGCTTTCATTGAATCCTAATAATACTTATGCACCGTTCGTTGACATCAATGGTGATGGTAAATACCAACCGGAGCAAGGTGAATACCCGGATATAAGGGGTGACCAGTACATATGGTGGGTATTCAATGATGCCGGTAACGTAAAACAGCAGTCTTTGACAGCAGCGATGGGCATTGAGGTTCAGACAAGTGCGTTCGCGTTCGCTACGCAGGACTTCCTGAACAACGCAACTTTCTGTAACTATCGCGTTATCAACCGCGGTCCGTTGACGATTGACAGTACATATATTGCCGTATGGGATGACTGTGACCTCGGATACTATCTGGATGACTTTATCGGTTGTGATACAACACGTGGTCTTGGTATCATGTATAATGCTACCAACAATGATGGTCAGTCAGGTGGTAGCCCTAAGAGCAGTTACGGTTTGAACCCACCACAGGTTGGTCTGGACTATTTCCAGGGACCTAAGCGTACGATTAAGCTTCCGAGTGGTAAGGATACAGTTCAGCAGTTGAAGATGACGAACTTCACCTATTACAATAATGACCCGAGTATCATAGGTAACCCTAACAACGGTATCCAGATCTACTACTACATGACGGGTTCGATAAGGAATGGTGAACGTTTCTCTTATGACTTTACAGCGGCCGGTGTGCCATCAAAAGGATATGGTTCAGGTCCGGTATCACCATTTGTGTTCTGGGGTGATCCATCTGAAAACACGCAATGGTCTGAGTGCGCATGTGGTAATAACCCAGGTGACAGGCGATTCATATTCTCGTCCGGTCCGTTCCAGCTGAAGCCGGGTGCTGTAAACGACATTACGTTTGGCTGTGTGTGGGCATCAGGTACCGGCGGTTGTCCTTCAACCAGCTTCAAGACAATTAAGAATATCGATGACGGTGCTCAGGCCCTCTTCGATAACAACTTCAAAACAGTGGAAGGTCCTGAAGCACCACGCCTTGTTGTGAGGGAACTTGATCGCAAATTGGCGTTCTACCTTGTAAACGATTATGGTAGCAACAACTTTGGTGAAAACTATGGCCGATCAGACGGACCGTACAATGACTCATTATTGTATCATCAGTTCGTGGTTAAGTCAAAGGGCGTGAGCGACGACTCTCTTTACAAGTTCCAAGGTTACCGTGTTTTCCAATTGGCGAACAGCCAGGTTTCTACTGCTGAGATTTTTGATCCTATTACCGGTGAAGTTGATCCAAGTAAAGCTGTTGAGGTGTTCCAGTGTGACATTTCTGACAGCGTAACGCAGATCGTGAATTACACAAAGAACCTTCCGGTGAGTGACACAACTCACGTTGCACAGATAAAGGTGAAAGGCAAGGATAGTGGAATTGTTCACAGCTTTGTTCTTACACAGGATCAATTCGCGACCGGTAACGACAAACGCTTTGTTAACTACAGGAACTATTACTTTACTGCGATTGCGTATGCCTACAATAACTTCAGGCCATTTGATCCTAAGAATACTGTTAGTACGCAGGATGTTCCATATCTTGGAAGTGCTCACTCTGCGGGTGGTAACGAAATCAAGATAGTTGCTGCTCTTCCCAATCCCTCAAATGGAGCAATGGGTACAACGCTGAACTCTGATTATGGAGACGGTGTTGTAATCAAAAGAATTCAGGGAACAGGAAATGGCGGATTAGAAGTTCAGATGGACGAGGAGTCTGAGGCTACGGCGGTTAACAATGGTAGCGTATCACAACCCGTATATCTTCAGGGTCTTGGACCTGTGAATGTTAAGGTTATTGACCCTGTTAAAGTACCTGCTATGGATTGGGTACTCCAGATACATGGTGCAAATGAGCTTACAGGTACAGGTGTGAATGCAGCTTATGTAGAGGGTATTGTTGATTCAGGTTCGTGGACTTTGACCGGATATGGTGAGGGCGGTGCTACCGTTACCATCTATAGCGAGAGGGCGATCGGTACACCAAATGAGCAGATCCTTGCTGACTATGGACTTTCTGTGAGTATTAAGCAAGTTGCGCCTCCGGGATCACAGGCAAAAGGTACTAAGAATGGATATATTCACTCGAATGTAGTGTTCGAAGATCCATCTCAGCCATGGTTGTGGGGTGTGAACGATGAATCGGACAGCAGCTTCGCTAACTGGTTGAGGAGTGGTTCAAACTCTTCGTTCGGTGCTACAAGTGCAACGAATCCATGTAACTTCAATGACATTAAGTTGGGCGGTGACTTCCTTGATCCGAAATCTGCTTTCGGTTCTATGATGTCAAACTTCTCTCCAACTAAGGCGTCTTGGGGTCCTTACGGCCTCGCTGCAGGATACTTCCCTCCGGGATCTGCGTCTAACACGGCTGTGTGTGGTCACCATCCAGCAGCGTTCTTCTTCACAAGGCTCAATGAGTTTAAAGTGCTTCCGGATGTGGATCTGGTGTTCACAAGCGACAAGTCTAAATGGACACGTTGTGCAGTGCTTGAATTGCAGGAAGATGAAAATCTTGCAGAAAACAAGGGTAAGAAATTCTTCCTCAGGAAACACAAAGGATGGAACAAAGACGTAAACGCGGATGGAACACCTAAATATTCTGAGTCAGCTGATGACGAGGGTATGTCATGGTTCCCTGGTTATGCTATTGATCAGAACACAGGTGAGCGTCTGAATATCGTGTTCGGTGAAGATTCTTATCTCACTAGTGATAATGGTAACGACATGATCTGGAATCCATCGAGCCCTAACGGATTCAATGGTTTCAACCCATACGACAACTCGATCGTGTTTGGTGGTAAGCACTATGTTTACATTCAGGGTACTAAGTACGATAGTGGTAAGACGTTTGTTAAGAACCTGAAGGCAGTAGGTAGCAGTATTCCATTGCACAGGGCGGCATACTCAAACTTCCAGTGGGTTGGTCTTCCAATGTTGAATCCTAATAGTAAACTGCTTTCGTTGAAAGATGGTTTGATCCCAACTACAACGAGGTTGAGGTTCCGTGTTGACAGGCCTTATATGCCTTATGCAGCTACTGACACTACAACTGCGTTCAACAAAACAGGCACTACCATCAAGACGGGTCAAGCTGCTAACCCTTATTACACTTTCAGTACGAAAGAGTTGGCTCCGTCGAAGCTGTCTGATACAACTGACAGGAATAGGTTCATCACTCGTATCCATGCTGTGCCAAATCCATACTACGGATATTCAGGGTATGAAAAACCAGGTAGCCGTTTTGACACTAAGGTTAGGATCATCAACCTGCCGGCAAAAGCAGAGGTTCGCATTTACTCTCTGGACGGCACGCTTGTTCGTACATTGTCTAAGAGCGATCCCGGAACATCTTATATTGATTGGGACATACGCAACTCAGTGGGGCTTCCTATTGCGAGCGGAATGTATCTGATGCATGTTAAGGCAGAAGGACTTGGTGAAACAGTGATCAAGTGGTTTGGTTCACTGCGCCCACTCGACGTAACTCAATACTAATCTCGATCTCAATTCCGGGCGGTGCACCGCCCGGAATAATAAATATTTTATAGTTTATAATTATGAAAAAACTTTCGATAAAATCATTTGTTGCGTTGTGTGCGATTGCGGCTTCTTATTCGGCAATGGCCGGAAACAAGGACCGTTCTGGTCAGGCGGGTGCCCCTGAAATGATGATCAATCCATGGGCGCGTACTACAGGTGTATTTGGCCTGAACGTTTCGCACATCACCGGAATGGAGGCGATGAAAGCGAACGTGGCTGGTCTGGCATCTACAAATTCGACTGAAGCAGGTGTTTCTCGCGGACAATATCTGGCCAATACAAACATCAACATTAATAATCTGGCAATCGCTCAGAAGCTGGGTGAGGCTGGTGTTATTGGGGTAAACCTGATGTCGATGAACTTCGGCGATATAACAACAACGGACTATTTCAATCCGGAAGGTGTGGGTAGTTATCGCCCTCAGTTCCTCAATATTCAACTTGCTTATGCTAAGCAATTCTCTTCGCATGTAAATGCAGGTGCGTCTATGACGTATGTGTCTGAGCAAGTGGGAAATATAGGTGCGCTTGGTGTAGCGTTTGAGGGAGGTATCCAGTATGTGACCGGTAAGAAAGACAATTTCCACTTTGGTATCACGCTTCGCAACCTTGGTAGTAATATGCGTTTCACAGGTACCGGTTTCGCTGTAAATGCGGACAAACCACAAAGCAATCCGTCTTTCGCTGTTTCTCAGCAATATCCGGCTGATAAGTTCTCTATGCCTACTTACCTGAACTTTGGTGCAGCATATGATTTCTATCTGGATGAGCATCATCTGAGCAGCAAAGACAGTACCCCGAAGCATAGGCTTACAGTAATGGGTAACTTCCAGTCTAACTCATTTAACAACGATTATCTCGGTGTAGGTTTTGAATATGGATTCAGGGACATGATCATGTTCCGTACCGGATACCGTTATGAGAAAGGTATCATGAGTGCTGACAAAACTACGACTATGTACACAGGTGTGGCATTGGGTGCAACAGTTCAGAAAAAGTTGGGTGAAGATGGTCCGACTGTAGCGCTTGACTACTCTTTCCGTCCGACTCAACGTCCAGCAAACGGTGTGCACATGATGTCTATCCGTTTTACACGCTAAGTTTAAAATTTACTATTTTTACATCGCAACGCTTCTGTCAAACAGGGGCGTTGTGTTTTTTTTCAGTACAAATCATAAATAACAGAACAATGTCTGAATTGAATTATCTGACTAAGGAAACTCTGGCCCAGATGAAGGAGGAACTGAACAAGTTGAAAACTGTTGGCCGTGCTGAAATAGCCAGGCAGATAGCCGAGGCAAGAGAGAAAGGTGACCTGAAAGAGAACGCTGAATATGATGCGGCAAAGGAAGCTCAGGGACATCATGAGGCGAAGATCGCCCAGCTTGAAAGTGCAATCGTTACTGCAAGGGTCATTGACGCAAAGGATATTGATACAAGTAAGGTTTCTATTTTAAGTAAAGTGACCGTTACGCATCTGGGTAATAAGAAGACATTTGTATATCAGATCGTATCTGAGAAGGAAGCAGATCTGAAACTTGGTAAGATATCTGTGACCTCGCCTATAGGAAAAGGATTGTTGGGCAAGCATGTTGGAGATATTGCCGAGGTAACTGCACCCAGTGGTACATTTAGTTTCAAGATAGAAAGTATTTCGATCTGATCATGGCTACGATTTTTTCAAAGATCATCGCAGGAGATATCCCAAGTTATGCAATCGCTGAAAACGAACGTTTTTTTGCTTTCCTCGATATTGCACCAATGAGAGAGGGGCATGTGTTGGTAGTGCCTAAAACCGAAACAGACAGGATCTTTGACGTTGCCGATGATCTGTTGCGGGAGTGGCTTGTGTTTGCAAAGCCAATTGCCAAAGCTATTGAAAGTACGTTTCCGTGTAATCGTTGCGGGATCAGTGTTGTAGGTTTGGAGGTGCCTCATGCACACATGCATCTGATTCCGATCGATTCAGCCGATGACCTGAATTTTACGCGACCAAAGCTCAAAGTATCGCCTGAGAGAATGAAAGAAATTCGGGAAATGCTTCTCAACAAGCTGAATGGATAATACCATTATCTGCCAACGGTAGGATACTCTTTTTCACTACTGCATCCACGTATCTTCCCCTTTTTCCACGCTGCTTTGTCGGCTGTGTAAAAAGGGGAATTTCTTTCAGTTGTGGCTTCACTGTCCAGGTCTGAGAGGTCGGGTTTGCCGGCGTCAACCCATGCGGTGTACCAAAGGTCAGCAGTGAAGCGGATCGCACGCTTTAATTGCTGTTCCACCATGCCATTGAGCAATTCATGGTAAACGTGTGAGAATTCGTATGTGTGAACTTTCTGCCCGAATTTATTGAGAGAAGGTGTGCCATCTTTCGAAAGGACAAACTGTAGATCTGTGGGTTTGTCTTTCCTCATTTTGCGGTCGTTCAGCAAGAGGCTAGTCAGGAGTGAATAACTGGTGTCCAGTAAAGACCAGGTAGCATTCGGAACGTCATCAATGTACCTTGCCTCTCTGGTATTCAGCTTGTATGTCCGACCAAATATTTCGGGCAATTGCGACTCCCAAAAGGAATGGATGCCCTGCTGGCCAGTGAGTTGCCCGTTGTGGTTTATTGTGGTATGGAGCGGTACATGTGCATCACCTACGTAATGGCCCAGATCTGCGGCAAGAAACAAGATCTCTGTTTTTCTTTTCTTACGAAAGGCCTCGGTGAGTTTTGCTTTCATGTCCATTATGTACCAAGGCAGTATGCCATACCGGTCTACGCTATCTTTACCGTACTTGGCTATGGCTTCTTTTATTGAGGTGGGTAGTTGTTCGTTCCGGTATCCGTAGCTTTCGAGGTTGATGTAATGGCGTGGGTTTTCTGATCTGTCGCCAAGCGTGTATTTCCTGAGATCTGGGACTGTTGATTCTTCGACAATAAAGTCGGCATGGTTGTAGAAGAACATTCCCATTTCTGTGGGCAGTGCCATGATGGCTCCCTTGTTGATGTGGTTGTGACCCCAGGTGCCCCAGGCTGATGCATTTTGAGCGTGAAAAACCACAATGCAGAACACTATAAAAGTGCGGCAGTTCATTAGAGTCATCTTCCCTCGGTTTGAAGATGTAAGATAGGTTATGAAATAAAACAAAGGAAATTATGTTTTATTTACCCAAGGTTAAGGCTCGTTTCTTTGCAACGAGGAGCATGAATGCTGACATTGCCAGTGCCAATATACCAAACGTGAGTAATAGTGACAAGTCTTGGGTAAGCCAGGCCAATGCGACAAGCAGTATGTTTGCTGAAACGATAATAGCAACGGCTGCAGTGTGCGAAAAGCCGGCGTCGAGCAGGTAGTAGTGAATATGTGTCCGATCGGCCAGGAGAGGAGAGTCGCCCCTTTTAATTCTTAATGCAAAAACACGAAGGGCATCGAATACCGGCAGGAACACAAGTGCAGCAATAATCGACATCATGCCCTGAGATGAGTGAATAAGCATGATATTGTGGGTATTCTGGCCGGTACCGTACAGATCGAGCAGAGCAGTACAGAGTGTGAAAATGGTCAATCCCAGCACCATTGAACCGGTATCACCCATATAGATGCGAGCAGGTGCAACGTTGTAGTACAGCAGGCCTGCAGTTGCGCCCAACAGGCTGAGAGAGATGCCGGCCATGTTCTGATCTCCCAATATGGCGAAAATTGCAGCGGCAACGCCCGTATACAGAATGCCAAGCGAGCAAGCCAAACCGTCTATGCCATCCATGAAATTGAAGACGTTGATAAAGAATGTGCAGCCAATAATTGTCAGAATGACACTTGCATAATAGGGTAGTTCCCAAATTCCGCCAATGCCATACATAGACGTGATGCGGATATCGGCGAGAACGACAGTAATGGTAGCCGCAACGAGCTGAGCGATGAGCTTTTTTGATGGCCGCATATTCATGATGTCATCGTACACACCTGTAAAAAACAGTATCACCGATGCTGCCACAACGTAATACCATTCCAGATACATGAAGAACGCCGAAGCCACCATGTATCCGGCAAAAATGCCTATACCGCCCAGGCTTGCGATCTGATCGCCATGGAATTTCCGCACGTTGTCGGGTATGTCAAATATCTTTCTCGAGCGGGTGATGAAAATGATCTTCCGTACAGCATACAAGCTAATGGCAACTGATATGATAACAGCCGTCAGGTACAACAGGTATGGAGGAAGTGGGGGTATCATATGTTGCGCAAAAGTAGCCTGTGGCACCGCAATTTGCAAAGTGCATTATTGCATTGCTTACTAAACGGCTTCCATGCGTTGTTTATTTTGTAAGATATTGTGCTGTAAAAGAATAAAGGTTGAAATGAGGGTCGGCCAATGCTGTTTTAAGGTGGGATTGCAGCTGGTGGTGGTCTATATCGCGCATGCGGTGCGCCTGTATCAGTTGCCAGCATTTTTCGGTCAGCAGGTGCAGGCGTTTTTCAGGTAGTGCATTCTGATCTTTAAGAAATGCTTCAATGGCGCCGGCAAGTTCATCGATACCTATGCCGTTGGTGGCAACGGTTTTTAATACCGGGATTTCTTTTTCACCGTTTGCTTTTTCGTGGGTGAGTATCCTGAGGTTGCGATACAGCCCTTCGGCCCCATCCCTATCAGCTTTGTTCACCGCGAAAATATTGGCAATCTCCATGATGCCTGCTTTAAGGGTCTGCACTTCGTCGCCGGCTTCCGGTACCAGTGTCACTACTGTACAGTCGGCGAGGCCGGCTATTTCTACCTCACTTTGCCCTACGCCCACTGTTTCCACGAGAATGAGATCGAAGGGGGCTTCCTTTACAATGTCGGTGATCTCAATGATGCGGGCATTGAGACCGCCAAGGGCACCGCGGCTGGCCAACGATCTGATGAAAATGTTCGGATTGGTGTAATACTCACTCATCCTGATCCTGTCGCCGAGAATAGCACCATAGTTGAAAGGGGAGGATGGGTCGATGGCAAGAACAGCTACTTTCAGGTTCTTTTCCAGCCAATGAGCCAGTAGTGCATTCACAAGCGTACTCTTACCGGCACCGGGAGGCCCGGTTATACCCACAACGCGGGCGCTATGGTTGCGGCGTAGCATGAGCAAAAGTTCGTGAGCGCCGGCAAGCTGATTCTCAACAATAGTTATGCCCCGGGCAATGGCTGCAAAACTGCCCTCGTGAATCTGCTGGTATAATGTGTTAATATTGCTCTGCACTAAAAACTGTTTTTCTACGTTTTAGAAGAACGAGTGATCAAACTGTGAGCAAAAGTAGCTTTCTAAACGATAAAATGGCAGACAAATCCAACGTGGCGTTGGTTTGTATACTTGGCATGTTTGCCGGGTTCCTGTTTTCGAGGGCGGCGTTATCAATATCTATGTTTGTATTTGGTATCAATGCCATCAGAGATGTGCCGCCCCGAGAATGGCTACGCCAAAAATGGTGGTTGCTGGGTCTTGCCTGGGTGGCCGTCTTTGCCGTTTCCGGGTTATGGAGTGAAGATAAAGGGCAGTGGAACGACCATCTGCAGACAAAATTGCCATTCCTCCTACTTCCGCTTGCCTTTTCTTATCAGCCCCGTTTTTCGGGGGGGCAACTGAGATTTTTTACTATTTCAGTTGCTGTTATGCTCCTTATATCGGCCGGCTATACTATTTCAATATTCCTGAGCGATCCGGTGTACTATATCAACGAGTATAAGGTGTCGCACATGTTGCCCACACTTCCCAAGAAGGATCATATAAGAAGCAGTATGGCAGCAGCTTTGTTTGTGATATGGTGTGTGTATGCATGGCCACAAATGACCGGGAGAAGGATGAAGCTGGTAGTTGGCAGTTGCGTCGCTTTGTTGGTGGTGTACATACATGTGCTTGCAGCTAAAACCGGCTTGTTATCGTTTTATCTGTTTCTTGCAGCATGGGGTGTGTACCTGTCTTTCGGAAAACAAAAACTATTGGGTATAGCGGTGATAGTAGCCATGCCTGTGGTGTTGTTTATTGCAATGCGTAGTTTGCCCACCCTGCGCGAGCGTTTTGTGTACATTGGTTACACTATCTTCATGTATCAGCACAACGAACGGACAGATAATCTTGGCGATGTGGCAAGGTTGGTTTCTTATCAGTTGTCCGGGAAACTTATTGCTGCGCACCCCATGACAGGTGTTGGAGCGGGCGATATGAAGCAGGAGATGGATGCTATGTATGAGCGCTATTATCCTCAGACTGACGAACACGGGCGGCTTTTACCCCACAACCAGTTTCTTGTTGTGGCGCTGGGGTGTGGGATCCCAGCAATGATACTATTCATTGTCTGGGTATTTTGGCCTTTGACGAAAATGAGACGGAACAGGCAGAGCTTTTTCTTTTTCATTGTGTGGTTTATACTTTTCATTCAATTGATGATAGAGCCAGTCCTCGAGGTGCAATTCGGCGTATTTGTGTATCTGTTCTTCCTGTTATTGTTGCTTCAGGAATTGGGCAAGCAGGCAGAAAGTGAACTTCTCCCCGAGTGAACAGAACTGTAAAAGGGCACAAAAAAATAGCCGCGATATCGCGGCTATTTTTTTTATTTTTTACGAGGTTGTGCCTTCGCTTTGTCGGCCTGCATTTTCTGCATTTCCTCCAGCTTCATCGCCCATTTCGATTGGGCCGGTGGTTTGTTCTTGTTCTCCTGCAACTGAGCGTGAATTGCCTGCTCGTTGATGAAGTACTTCTGAATGATGAACTGTTGCGCAATACTCAACAGGTTGGAGAATGTATAGTAGAAAGTAAGGGCAGCAGCCATGCGGTTGAACACGCCCATCAGGATGATGGGGAAGATGTATGGCATGTACTTCAGCATAGGATTGTTTGGGTCCTGCGGGGTCATATTGCGGTTATAAAGCGCAAGGAACAGGCTAGATGCGGTCATAAGCAGTGTGAACAGACTTACGTGATCGCCATAGAAAGGTATGTTGAAACCGAAGTTCAGGATGCTGTCATAAGTAGAGAGGTCATCGGCCCACAGGAAGCTCTTCTGACGGAACTCTATGAATGAAGGGAAGATGTAATAAATAGAAAGCAGTATTGGCAGCTGGAATAACATAGGCAGGCATCCCCCCAAAGGATTGACACCGGCAGAGCGGAAGAGTTTCATTTGCTCCATGCCGAACTTCTGCTGATCATCGCCGCATTTCTCACGCAATTCGTCCAGTTCCGGTTTCAGAACACGCATCTTAGCGCTTGACAGATAACTCTTGTAGGTAAAGAACGAGAGAATGAGCCTGATGAAAATGGTCATGAGCAGAATGATAACAGCATAGTTGCTCACAAAACCTGCGAAGAAATAGAAGATAGGGATAATGGCAAACTGGTTGATGTACTTCACGAAAGCCATTATACCAACGCCCAATGGTACCATTTCATCCAGATCGATCTTGTATGACTTGAGGGTCTTGTAATCGTTGGGGCCTATATACCACTTCATAGAAGCAGTGTTTATGTTTCCTGCGGGTTTCATAGGCAGCATCATAGTAGCGGTATTGTAGGCAACTGCGTCTTTGCTTTCGTTTTTGTACCAGAATTTCGAGTCCATTTTACTGAAGCCATCGTCAGCTATCAGTGCTGTGCTGAAGTACTGTTTACGTAATCCCAGCCAATGGGGCGCATTGCTTTTATTGTCTATCGTCTTTTCTTCTGCAGCAACTGTGAAGTAGTCATGATCTTCGTCTTTGTTGCGATAATAGACCTGTGTGTTCATGCGCTCATTCGCGAGGTCTTTCTCAGTTGGCAGCAACGATGTGTTCCATGTGAGTGGTAAAGAGGATGCTTGAATACCGGTAAGTACCAGATTGCAGCGCATCATGTAGTCATCGGCCGGAAGTGTGTAGATGAGTTCCACTTTTTTTCCGTTTCCGAGGTCGGCCACAAAATCGATGGTCTTATCGCCATTGGGTTCTGTGCGCGTCACCGGCGAGAAGTACAGGTCGGCAGTTGCGCGGTTGTTATCGATGGGTAGCGTTGCGCTCAGCACATTGCCACCACCATTGAAGAGGTAGAGGTCTTTCTTTTGGTAGGTCTTATAATTTTTCAGTGATGCGGCAGTAGGGTAGGCGCCTTTTGTGGTGAATTCTACCGAAACTTTACCATTCTCCAGCGTAACTTTCTGAGCAGTGCCGTTGAATGCAGGAGGCTGCAATGCGCGCAATGCCAGTGTGGCTGAATCTGCGGTAGCTGAATCAATGCCTGCAGTCGCAGTTATCAATTTGCTGCTATCAACAATCGGACGCGGATGCGCTTTAGCATATGCTACGCTGTCAGCCTGTTTTTTTTCATAAAAGACTTTTTGTTCGTGCTGACTGTACATTACATACCCGATCAGCAATGCGGCTAAAAGAGAAAAGCCGATAACCTGGTTACGATCCATGAAGAGGAAAAATGAGGCGCAAAGGTAATAGATTTAAAGCTACCATTGTTGTGCCCTTTCAGATGTGGAGCGAGAAATAGTGTTAATTATTCTATATTTTAGTGCTAGATTGTATTTGCCGGATAGGGTATCGAAATTCAGGGGCTTGGGCAAAGTGTGCTATCTTGCATCAGATATTACATGATTCGTTTCTTTATTTCATATCTTATTTTCCTTGCAATTGCTTCAGTAGCTTATGGGCAACAGACCGGTAACCGGGCCGATGGTCGTGTAATCAAGGAAATAAAAGTAGAGGGAAATAATATTACAAAAACACGAATTATTCTCAGGGAGCTGAGTGTTGCCGTTGGCCAACGTGTACCTTCAGATTCAGTTAGTGTACTAATACAGCAGAACAAGCTGCGGTTATTTAATCTGCAATTGTTCAATGAAGTGGATCAGGAAACAGTTTCTGTGGGAAGCGATAGCATGGTCTGGCACATACACGTAAAGGAAAGGTGGTATGTGATACCAACAGCCATTCTGCAATTTGCCGACAGGAATATCAATACCTGGTGGGTAGACCAGAACCACGACATGGAAAGAGTGTCAGCGGGTCTCACCGTTACTAACCGCAATTTCAGGGGCAATCTTGAAGCCCTATCTGTTACATTTCAGACCGGATATACGCAGAAACTGGGCGTTAGTTATATGCTTCCCTATCTGAACAAGGGGCAAACGCACGGTTTTGGCATTGTAGCGGCTGTAGCCAGAAGCAACCAGACTTACTACACGACGGAAAATAACAAGCTGCAGTTTGCCGGTCTTTACTCAGGACCGGTTGTTTGGCGGCAGGCTGAGGGGGGTATTTCCTACGTATATCGCCCGGCATATGCCAGACGACATTTATTGCAGCTCATTTATAGAGATATGCATGTTGCTGACACAATTGTGCGCCTCAACCATGATTTTTTTGCAGACTCTTCCCGTGCGGCCTGGTTTGCCGAGATCAATTATCGGTACGAGTACAATGGAGTCGATAACTGGAGTTATTCACTTATCGGAGAAAAGCTGGTTGCAACCGCGGTGGCGCGTGCCGGTTGGCGGGGGCTGAATACACAACTTTTTACAACTGTGGAGGCGGGTATCTTTCGTCGGCCATTACCACACTGGTACGTGTCGGCCGTGGTAAGGGGCAGGCTTATGGCACCCTCTACCTTGCCCTACTACTTTCGCAATGGACTGGGGACGCAAACTGATTATGTTAGAGGGTACGAATATTACGTTACCGACGGATATCAATACGGATTGGTAAGGCTGAGTCTGAAACGGGAATTGTTTAATAACACCTATTCCCTCCCGATAAGGTATTTTACCGCAGTGCCGGTACGCATCTACCCCAAGGTGTTTTTTGACGCCGGTTATATAAATAATCCCACACCGCGCACCAATACGCTGGTGAATACGTTGCAATACAGCGTGGGGGTAGGTTTGGACCTTGTTACCTTCTACGATATGAAGGTGAGGTTTGAGTATGCGAGAAACCATCTGGGGCAAAATGGCCTATATTTACACTTCAATAGCGAATAGTGGCCATGAGTAGATCTACGAAGTGACACTTTTCGAATTAAAGCCACTGCAGGATGTTATTAGCACTATACAACAGGACGTTTAACGAACAGGATGTACCCTTCCTGAAAAGTGTTTTGCAGCTTTTGGAAGCGCATAAGTTGCAGTTGGTATTTTACAAAGAATTCTACGACCGCCTTCAGCCACATATGCAGCTGCCGGAGAATACGAGAGTATTCACAGGCAAACGTGACCTGCCACCTGGTACCGATATGCTGATCAGCTTGGGTGGCGATGGGACGATGCTGGACGCGGTTTGTTTTGTGGGTGATACCAACATCCCGCTGATAGGTGTGAACCTTGGGAGGCTTGGGTTTCTTGCCGCTATTCCTGAGGAAGAGGTGGAGGCAGCCATACTTTCGCTTGTAAGAGGGTCTTACACACTTGAAAAGCGCTCATTGTTGCATTTGGATTCAAGTGTTCCGCTGTTTGATGGTTCGCCCTTCGCGCTGAATGAGTTCACGATTCACCGGCAGGATACATCGTCTATGATCAAGATCCATACCTACCTGAATGGAGAGTTCCTGAATACTTACTGGGCAGATGGCCTTATAGTGGCCACTCCCACCGGGTCAACCGGGTATTCGCTCAGTTGTGGCGGGCCCGTGGTGTTTCCTCAGGCATCTAGCTTTGTAATCACTCCCGTTGCGCCTCATAATCTGAACACGCGGCCTATAGTTGTGCCGGACGACAATGTGATCTCGTTTGAGATAGAGGGAAGAACCGAACAGTTCTTGTGTACCATGGATGCTCGTACTGAGACCATAAGAAGTAATATTCAGCTTGCAGTTAAGAAGGAGCAGTTTATGGTGTCTCTGGTGCGACCCGATGAGCACAATTTCCTGAAAACGATACGTCAGAAGCTGTATTGGGGTATAGATAAGAGAAATTAGAATGTGTTCTGCATTGTGCGCACTCTGTTAGCTCTTGTTCATCTTAAAATATTGCTCTATTTTTATATTTTTAAAATCGTTTTCACCCTGCGACCAAACGTTTGCGGGAATTTTTTCGTCTGATAATAGTAGCTATTGATCGATCATGTATATATGTAACGTTAAAAACCCTATCAGAAGATCATTCAATCTGGTAACAGTGCTTTTTGCCTGTGTGCTATTTCCTGTTTTTTCCTCAGCTCAGATTACAGTAACACCTGGTTCAACCGCTTTTGGTCTCGCCTCGGCGTTGTCGGGTAGCGGGGTGCTCATTTTGTCTCCGGTGCTTACATGCAATACAGCTGCCAATGGAACGTTTACAACCGGGGCAACCGATCCGGTGGGGGTATCAACAGGTATCACCCTGATGAGCGGCGATGTATCGCTGATGGCAGCCGCTGCGTCTGTAGGGCCTGAATCTTCATTCTTCACGCCGTCACTTTCCGATGCTGACCTCGCCACCTTGGCCGGTGGCACAACGAACGATGCTTGTGTATTGGAGTTTGATTTCAAGGCTGCGGGCGATACTATCAAATTCGACTACGTTTTTGCATCAGAGGAATATCCCGAATTCGCATGTTCAGGCTTTAATGACGTGTTTGGGTTCCTTATTTCGGGCGGTGTCACTGCGCCACCTACAACTTATGCAACACCTTATAACATAGCGAGAGTGCCGGGTACCAATATCCCGGTGTGTATCAATAGTGTGAACTCTGCACCCACCGGAACGCCCTATGCATTAGCCGGCTGCACCTCTTTGGGTCCAGGGTCACCTTTCGGCATGTACTACATCGACAATGCTGCAAGTACATTTCTGGTATTTGACGGTAAAACAACTGTGTTACAGGCCGTTGCAGCAGTGAGTCCTTGCGATACCTACCACCTGAAGCTGGGTATTGCCGATGTGGGTGACAATGCGTACAACTCAGCCGTATTCATAAAAGGGGGAAGTCTTACTTCAACTACTACCACATTGGTATCGGCAACAGGTACCAGTGGCCTGCCCTACTGTATCAGGGGGTGTGGTCCCGGAAACTTTGTTTTTACCATTCCTACGCGTCGCACAACACCGTTTGTAGTTCACTACAACATCCTTGGTACTGCGGTTAATGGATATGACTACACAACTATCCCTGACAGTGTCATCATCCCTGTTACCGATACTTTTGCCATTCTCAACATTAATACCACATTGGTTCCTCCGGCCGGTCCGAAGGTGGTCACACTTGAGATACTGAATGAAGATCCTTGCCATCCTGGTGTATTCACTCCGGGCGGTACAGCTAGCCTTACTATTCTCGACTCTTTCAATTTCAGGATACTCACTCCTGATACATCGATATGTGCCGGCCAGTATGTACATCTTGTGGCCGTTGGTGACACGGTTTTCGATGATATATTGAGTTATACCTGGACGCCTTCTACAACCATCAGTGATGATACGTTACTTATTACTGATGCCACTCCGGTAGTTACTACAACGTATACGCTCACTGCCACTGCACCGGTTGTTCTTGGTTGTATTCCGCAAACGAAAACAGTTACAATATCTATTTATCCCAACCCTGTCATTACGGTTGACTCGCACCTTGTAAAAACTTGTTTGGGTGTGCCTGTTACTATGAATGTGTACACGACCCCGCCTCCGGGTCTTGGGTACACCTACAATTGGTCTCCGGGTTTAGGGCTCAGTAGCACATCCACACCGTCCACAGTAGTGACGCCTACGTTGTTGGGAGACATAACTTATACGGTAACGGTATATCCTACGTTACTGCCTGCTTGTGCTACGGAGGAGACCATCACCGTACATACCCTGCCGAATGATTTTGTACTGAACAACCACGACACAGCGATTTGCATCGGGGATTTCATACAGACCAGTATCAGCGGAAGTGCAGAATTCAACTGGCGCTGGCGACCACCAACAGGGGTATCCGACACCACGATCATGGAGCCGGTGATCACTCCCACAGTAAGCGGGGGCTATACCGTTACAGCATCCTATGCACACTGTCCGGATATGGTGCATGATTTCTACATTGAGGTCAATCATCCTGCACCGTTGATATTGATCAAGGATACGATCTGTATACCGATGAGTTATACAACAGATCTGACGGTGCCGGGAAGCACCGGTGTTGGTGAGGGTTACTATTCCTACCATTGGACTCCTGCCACTTACGTGAGTAATGACACAATACCGAATCCTGTTATCACTCCTACGTTGCCCGGTGCTTATACGTACACGGTGACGGTTCAGCCACATGCAGTATCGTGTGCAGTGAATGATATTATCGATCTTTATGTCCTTCCGAATACTATCAATATTGTGACGCCGGATACCGCTATATGCCGGGGAATGCCGGTGCAGGTGATCGCCTATGGTAACTCGCTTTTCAACTACCAATGGTTACCCACGTCAGGTATCGCAATCTCAAACGTTGTTAGTCCGTTCATTACCCCCGACACCTCAGCTTGGTACAAAGTAGGCGTGTCTTTTCATCTTTGTCCAACGTTTTATGATTCCATCCGAATTGATGTGCAACCGGTACCGGATGTGCATGTTGGCAATAACCGATTTGTTTGCGAGGCTGATACCATACGTCTGACAGCCAATGTGATACCGGGTTGGTACAACGCTTATTCTTATTCATGGGCGCCTGCGTCGAATCTAAATTCGTCGACCGACAGATCAGTTATCCTGACAGGAGTTGATACGGGAATGGTTGTGGTAACGGTGACGACACCTGCCGGTTGCAAGGGGGCAGACTCGGTAGAAATTGCTGTTCTGCCGGCCAATTTTGCTGCTATTGAGCCCGAAATGAATTTCTGTCCGCACGACAGTGCCATACTTATGCCTACCGGTGGTGTGTCGTATCATTGGACACCGGCCATGTATCTGAGCAGCGACAAGGCAGCTCAACCGGTCATAAAGCCAATAACGGATCAGTCGTATACAATTGTGGCGACGAATAACTACGGATGCAGGGATACGATTTATTTTGATGCGAAAGTGTATCCGGGGGCGGTATTCAATCTGACCGATTCAGTGCGTTTGTTCCCTGGGGAGAGTTATCAGATCGATCCGCAAACAAATTGTACCCAGTTTTCATGGACACCATCGGGCGGACTCAGCGGGAAATTTATCGCAAACCCTGTTGCGACACCCGAGGTGAGTACCTGGTATGTCGTGAGCGGGGTGACGGAGCACGGATGTAAGACCAAGGATTCCATCATGATCTTTGTGGATGAGGGGGCAATTGTGGGTGTTCCGAATGCATTTGCGCCGGGCCGCGGAGTAAATAATGAATTTAAAATTATAAAGCGAGGTATTGCTACATTGAATTATTTCCGTATTTTCAACCGTTGGGGAAACCTGATTTTTGAGGCAACTGACGCTGAAAAGGGCTGGAATGGTGAATACAACGGCATTCCGCAGCCTATCGGGGTATATGTGTATGAAGTAGAGGTAGTCGCCAAATCAGGAAAAACAATCAGAAAACAAGGAAACGTAACTTTATTACGGTAATTTTACAACGATAATACAAAGACGATGAATACAAAAAGTATCATAACCCGGTTCAGTATTGCAGCAGCAT
>JACCEA012267709.1_pt1 | contig 18671 bp, 20 predicted proteins | sample 7449851 | NCBI WGS metagenome assembly JACCEA01 (sample SAMN15323453, study PRJNA562643) | freshwater metagenome | isolation source: river surface water | place: USA:Blue River Watershed | collected 2017-08-18
TTGATCCCGGGAATAATACCGTATTTAAAAACCCCCAAACTCGCAATTAGTTGCTCACCACTGGCAGCAGACAAAGAGTGCCCAACATAGGCCTTAACAGCAGAAACCGGCCAGGCATCAATACCAAAAACCTGCGCCACCTGATCAAAAATCTGTGATTCTGTAACCCTGTTTTGCGGCGTACTCGAACCATGCGCCTGAATGAACGACCGCTTTTTAACAGACTCTTCACCTAAAATTGCACGAGCCGATGCCACTGCCTTGGCCATGGTGACATAGTTACCGGGACCAGGTGCCGAGATAGACTTCTTAAATCCATCGGCATTAATAAACACATCACCCACAGCCCCGTGAATATCTGCTCCCAACTCAATCGCCAGCGCATCATCCATCAACACCACATACTGACTGGCTTCCGCCATAGTAAAGCCGGCATTTTCACCAAAAGGGCGGCTAGTACGACGAGGATCCGCCTCATCCGTGCCATCCAATTTTTTCAATTTATCTTCACTGGCCAATGCTCCCATGGTGGCATAACCATCAATGATTTCTGCCACTATCGGGGCCTCTGCACAGCCCACCACAGCAACGCGACATTTACCGGACGCAATATCCTCGGCAGCCGCCTGTAAATTATAAAGAAACGACGCACACGCTCCGGTAATTGCGCCGGTCTGCCCAACACTACCCAGGATGTAAGCATTTACGAAATCCGCCGGCATGGTATTTAAACCCAGTGGGCACTGCTTGGCACTGACACGCCCCCCCTTCAAACGCGATTGCAACAAACCACCAAAACCATTTTCATCCATTTGGCTCATTACATTGCTAGCGTATACAGCAACCTGATCCGGCTGCACTACCGCCATAATCTCCTGCCACTTCAATCCCATTGACTGGATTGCATCAGACGCACCGATGACGGCTAACTGCAACGCGCGTGGATGATAATGGGAGCTGTACAGCGAGCCGGGATTGAACCCACGGGGCAACTGGCCTGCTGACTTCACGGGGATATCACGATAACTATCGAACTTAACCTCAAGAGATGCCGCGGTAACACGCACCTTATCGCCATCCAGATCTTCAATTACCCACTCGGGAGGCGGAGGCTCAGGCAGATCGCGTTTACGCAATTCAAACACTAATGTAGATTCACCACTCCCTAACGCGGCAGATTTTTGCCAATGAGCGGCATCAACATCAAAAAACGTCTTATCGATACGGCGAATTAACGTTCCATCCAGAACCTGCTCGCCATAACGCGCGGCAATATCAGCAAGACCAAGCACTTGATCAGCGGAATCCCTGTAAGCCCCATCAACGTGCGAGACCAGGCCCATCATTACAGCCAAACCAGCGAGAGTCTCCTGGCGGGACTCTTCTGGCAAACTTTCAATCACCAGTCGGCGATAAGCATGGTGCCCGGAACTGCGGCCAGCCGCGTTAAATCCACCAAACCCAACAATAACCGGTAGACGCGCAACAGACATAGGTAACTCCATTATCAAAACATTCAGATGAATGCAGTGTATGAGCATGCCAGCGCCCTGTCCCTGTCATTTTGGTCATTATTAGTGTTAAATTGGCCATCCGCATAGCTAAAGTCGAAAGTGATGCCGACAAACCCATCGATTAGAATTCTCTTTATCTTGTGCGAACGAATGCTGACCACAAGCAGCACCCTGCCAATGGAAATGCTGCTTGCTGCGGAAAGCGCGATGCGCACCATGCAGCCTGCCGACCTACATCGCGCACTGGAAATTAAAACGCTGGGTCTAACTACCGACGCGGTAGCAACACGTACCGGTATTCGCTGGCAGCCCGATTTATCCCTAAGTGACAACCCGACTGCCGATCTGATCTACATCCCCGGCCTATGGCGCAACCCCCGCCCGATTGTGAAACAGCATACTGCCCTCCTGGAGTGGCTACACCAGCAATATCAAAACGGTGCAATTATCAGTGCGGGTGGTACGGGCTGCTGCTTTTTGGCCGAAGCAGGCTTACTCGACGGCAAAGCAGCTACCACTCATTGGCATTACTTCGATCAATTCCAAAAAGATTACCCCCAGATACAACTCAAGCGGCAGTATTTCATTACTCAGGCTGGCAACCTTTATTGCGCAGCGAGCGTCAACTCACTCGCTGACCTGACGGTACATTTTATCCAGCGCTTTTTTGGCAAAACCATCGCAAGCCATGTAGAGCGACACTTTTCCCACGAGATACGCAAAGCGTATGAGAGCAGCGGTTTTTTTGAAGCAGCAGAAAATCCGCATCCAGATGAGCAAATAACCCAAATTCAAATTTGGCTGCAGGATAATTATCATCGGGAAATTTTATTTCCACTGATTGCGGAACGTTTTGGCATGAGCGTACGCACACTTAATCGCCGTTTTAAAAATGCACTAGGGCAAACACCGTTGGAATACTTGCAAGAAATACGTATTAACACTGCAAAAGATTTATTGAAAACCAGCAACCTGTCTATTAGCGAAATCGCCGATAAAATTGGTTATGAAGACACAGGATATTTCACTCGCCTTTTTAAAAAGTATCTAGCCATCACCCCAAATGAATACCGCAACACTGTTCGAGCAAAACTATTTCGAACCTAAAAAAATCCCCGCCGCAGCGGGGATTTTTTTCACGACACTGAATTATGCCGCATTGCTTGCAGCAGGCACCACGGTCAGCTTTTCCGGAGTTTGCACGCCAATAGGAATGGTGCGCGGCTTCAGAGCTTCAGGAATAATGCGCTGCAAATCTATGTGCAATAAGCCATTTTCATAATTAGCCGATTGCACCTGAACATGATCAGCCAATTGGAATCGGCGCTCAAAGCTGCGCGCAGCTATTCCCTGATGCAGGTACGTACGCTGCTGGGTCTCAGCAGTTTTATTTGCCGAGACAGTTAGATTATTCTGATTTACCTCGATGGTTAATTCAGATTGATCAAAACCGGCCACAGCCATAGTAATTCGGTATTTGTCTTCGCCCGTTAACTCAATATTGTAAGGGGGATAAGCAGGTTGATTCTGTTCTGCGCGCGAAAGGTTGTCCAATAAATTGGCCATACGATCAAAACCAATTGCAGAACGATACAATGGAGAAAAATCAAAGGTACGCATAAAAATATCCTCTAGTGAGCAATATCATCAATATGACCCATCGGTTGATCGGGTCGATTAAGTAGTGCGATCCTCTACCGAGCCATCGCACCACTTAAATAAGGCTCATCAAGTACATTTCAAGCGCCCAGGTAAAATTTTTATTTTTTAAGCATTTCCTCCAGCGCACCAGCCAATTGTGGATAACGAAACTCAAACCCGCTTGCCAGTGCACGGGTTGGCAATACTCGCTGACTCGAGAGCAACAATGTCTTTGCCATCTCACCAAGCATAAGCATCAATACAAATGCAGGCACTCTTATTAACGCCGGGCGACGCACTGCGCCTGCGAGCGCGACCGAAAAGTCACGATTAGTGATCGATTGTGAAGAAACTGCATTTATCGGCCCCACAATTGCCGGCCGCTCGATTAAAAATAAAATCAATCGAACCATATCATGTAGATGAATCCAGGACATGAACTGGCCACCACTCCCCATGGGACCACCAAGCCCAAACTTGAAAGCAGGCAACATTTGCTTTAGCGCACCACCTTCGGGCCCCAACACAATCCCAGTACGCAACAAACACAAACTAGAGCCTACTGCTTCAAATTGCTTGGCAGCCAGCTCCCAATCGCGGCACAGCTCTGCCGCAAAATCACCGCCCGATGCTTCTCGTTCGTCGATCAATCTATCGCCACAATTACCGTAATAGCCTATCGCACTACCACTGATAACCCGAGCAGGGTAGTCGCCCCGCCCCGCAAAAAACGCAAACAGCTTATTGGTGAACTCTACCCTGCTTTCCCTGAATAACTGTTTCGATGCGGAAGACCAACGCCGCCCAGCCAAAGGTTCACCCGCAAGATTCACCAAAACATCCGGTACACTTCCGTTTAATGCACCCAGATTGTCGATAAGACTTACACCTGCAGGTAAATTTCTTTCTGCCTTACCAGGATCACGAGTCAAAACACACACCTGATAGCCCCGCTCAATCAACAATCCAACCAGGGCTCGCCCAATAAATCCGGTACCCCCCGTAATCAGTATCGATTTCATAATCCACCCGGCTTAATCACCAATCATTTTTTACTACCTAATTAAGCAAATATCGCTCCTGATATAGCAGAATCACCAAAACCATACATATTGATGAATTTGGCACGGCTTTATAAACGCTAATACCAATAAATAATAATAAGAGACCTAAATGTTATTAAGAAATTATCACGAAAAACTTGATATTTACGTTGGGATGATCAATATAGGAAGGGAGGGTCAAGAATGTTCGCGAAACTGATTCGGAACCTCAGCCCTCTAACATAAACGTTAAGGAGCTTTACGATGAAACCTGCTGTCGACGTTGTATATCGTGATTTGGATTCTTCTGCTGCACTAAACGACATCATTACCAAGAAGCTGGAAAAGCTCAATCGCTACACCGACCAAATAGTTCATAGCCGCGTGGTACTCGACATCCCCCACAACCACAAACACAAAGGTAAACAATTCAGAGCCTCCATTGAGCTGGATATCAAAGGCCATCCAGTTGCTATTACTCAGGACGATGAATCAATCCATGTTGCAGTGCGCGATGCATTTTCCAGTGCTGAACGCAAAGTTAAACAATTGGCAGCCCGCCAGCGAAATACTCGCTAATACCTGAAGGCAAAACGCCTGATAAATTTCATTTGCCCAAAATGAAAAAGCCGGGATTGATAATCCCGGCCACAGTGATTTTCACTTCACTTTAAACACTTAAAGCCATTATTTGCTAGCTTCCAAACGCTCGGATTTTTTGTTAATCAAATCATTTAAGTTCGATAATGATTGGATATGGCTGTATATCAATTCCAATCCATCTTTCTTAAACAAATCCAAGGCATCCGCATCACTCAATGCCTTGAGCTTTTCGCGCTTAACCACATAAAAGCCCATCAAATTCATATTAGAATCTTCGCGACCTTTAAACGTGATATTGGCCTGCATTGGCTCGAGCAAATTTAATTCGTGCAGACGTCTGGTGAACACCTTGGTCATTTCCGCTCGGTACTGATAGTCCTTCAGGAATTCAACAACCTCCTTGAGATGAGATGATTGATCACCATTTTCCTCAAACAGGCGGCGTCCCTTACTACCGTCTTTAATGATGGTGGTACTAGCTTCATCAATACATAACGCCAAAGTATCTGCAGATTTATCGCCCCCCAACACAAAGGGATAGCGACGAATAAACGCGGGGATATAGCGAGTTATAAATTGATTTTGGTCATTGAGCATCAGGTTTTCACCCTCTTTCAATCCCATAATCGCTAAAGGGATATATTCCCCTTCGTTGGCAGTCGCAGAAAACACAATAGGAAACTCTGCAGAAGCAAATGGAATCTCGGTAGCTAATACAGGCGCGGAAATCAGATGGGAAACAAATGAATAGTTATCCACTTGCACCGCCCAGTTGCGATGAACCTCAGATGACAGTGGTTGAATATTGTCGTAAATCATTAATTGCTTGGCCACGAGGATACCTCTGTTTATTGTCTTGGCTGGGAAAATACCGCTTCAAAGATTAAAGCAGGCACGCATGGTAGCATTTTCAAATACTCATGCCACTAGAATTCAAGGCAAGATTCACCCACCCCAGGCAGAATAAAAAGCGCACACAAAGATCAAATATCGGGCAACCATAGAGAGCTATTTAACCACGAGGAAAATTTATTTTAATATCAATCAACAACTTAAAAGAGCAATTTCATTAAAGCCACTAGCCCAGAACAACTGCTTACCCAAAAAAAGCCCTGACTCAGAATCCAGCCAAGGCTATCACGTTAACCTTCTAATAAATCTAACTACGTCGAACCTGTGCCAAACGGCTGACTACCGAAATAAACAGGTCAATCTCTTCACAGGTGTTGTAAAACGCAAAGCTCGGGCGCACCGTTGTTTCGACTCCGAAGCGGCGCAAAATCGGCTGGGCGCAGTGGTGACCGGAACGAACGGCGATACCTTCGCGATTCAACTCAATGCCCACCTCTTCTGTTTTATAGCCCGCCAGGGTAAACGACAGCACACTCGCCTTATTTGCCGCTGCACCTATGATGCGTACACCGGGAATGGATTGCAGTCGATGGGTGGCGTACTCCAAAAGATCGTGTTCATAACGGGCAATACGCTCGATACCCACACGCTCTACATAATCCAGCGCCGCCCCCAAGCCAACGGCATCAGCGATATTGCCCGTGCCCGCTTCAAAGCGGTTGGGGGCGCCCTGGAATACCACACGATCAAAAGTCACATCGGCAATCATATTGCCGCCGCCCTGCCAGGGCTCCATTTTTTGCAGATGCTCCGCCTTACCGTAAACCACACCTATGCCGGTTGGACCAAAAATCTTGTGCCCGGAAAACACAAAGAAGTCCGCATCCAGCGCCTGCACATTTACCCGCATATGTGATACTGACTGGGCACCATCAACAATCACCGGCACACCAAAACTGTGGGCGATATCAATTATTTCCTTGATGGGCGTAACCGTACCCAGGGCATTGGAAACTTGCGTCACCGAAATAATTTTGGTGCGGTTGTTAATAAGCTTGCGATATTCATCCAACAGGATTTGGCCAGTGTCATCCACCGGAATCACGCGAATTTTTGCACCCACGCGCTGCGCCAATAAATACCAGGGCACAATATTCGCGTGATGCTCGAGTTGCGACACAATAATTTCATCGCCCTCGCCTACCCGCTGCTTGCCAAAAGTATTGGCGAGCAAGTTAATGCCTTCGGTGGCACCGCGCACAAAAATAATATCGTCCGCCGAACGTGCACCGATAAATTTTGCCACCTTATTGCGCGCACCTTCGTAAGCATCGGTAGCGCGCGCGGCCAATTCATGGGCAGCGCGATGAATGTTGGAATTTTCGTGTTCGTAAAAATAACTGACGCGATCAATCACTGCTTTGGGCTTTTGCGTTGTCGCCGCATTATCAAACCACACCAGCGGCTTGCCGTTAACGCGCTCCCCCAGAATGGGGAAATCGCGACGGATTGCATTGACATCAAAGCCTTGTAACTCCGCTGCAAACACGTTGGTTTTTGGTGTATTGCCAAATACCGGTTGCGCACCGGAATCAAGAAAATAAAAACGTGAATCTGGCGCAGGAGTTACTGCGGATGCCGGTGCATCAAAACGGGTAAAGCTGAATTCAGCCGCCAGCAATTGCTGCACATCTTTTTCGCCCGGCAAACCAAATGCCTGGGGAGAAACCTGGGTAGCCAGTTGATCGATTTGAATGTTAACCAAGGGATACTGATTAGCATTTTCTGCAAAATAATAGGTCGGTGCCGCCGCAGCTTGACGCTCTAACGCAGGACTGGTCACCGGTGGTGGTGCAGCTGTTACACCCGCCTGCGGCCGTGCGCCCGGATTAACCGCAGCAAGTGCTGCAGGTGTCGCTTGCAAACCGGAAATACCTGCAAAGAAGGGCGCGGCATTTGGCAATCCCTGAAATATTTCATTTGCCAAAGCCGCAAGGTTTTCCAGATTAGGTAAACCATCTGCCAGTGGAAGCCCTTGTGATGATGCGGGCGATGATCCTTGATAGTCACTCATAAGCAATTCTCAGAATTATTGTTTATACGTATCTGGATACTCGTGATACTTGCCCACATCCACATCTTCCAATACCGCTACCGCATCTTCAGTCAGAATCGCCAACGAGCAGTAAAGTGAAATCAAATAAGAAGCGATAGCATTGCGACCAATGCCCATAAAGCGCACAGATAAACCCGGGCTTTGTTGACCGGCTAAACCAGGTTGGTACAAACCAATAACGCCCTGGCGCTTGTCGCCAACACGGATCAATAAAATTTTGGTTTTTCCGTCTTCATCAATCGGTAATTTGTCCGAAGGAATTAACGGCACACCGCGCCAGGTAATAAATTGCGAACCAAACAGGCTCACGGTTGGTGGTGGCACACCGCGACGGGTACATTCGCGACCAAAAGCAGCAATCGCTAATGGGTGTGCGAGGAAAAAGCCCGGCTCTTTCCAGACTTTTACCAGCAGCTCATCCATATCATCCGGTGTTGGTGCACCTGTGAGCGTAGAAAGCTTTTGGGTTTCATCCACATTGGCCAACAAACCATATTCGGGGTTGTTGATCAATTCGCTTTCCTGACGCTCTTTAATAGTTTCAATGGTCAGGCGCAATTGTTCTTTGATTTGATCGTGCGGGCTGTTGTATAAATCTGATACGCGGGGGTGCACGTCCACCACACTGGTGACCGCATTTAAAAAATATTCGCGCGGTTTATCTTCGTAGTCCACAAAGGTTGGTTTAATTTCAGATTCATCGCGCTGCGAGCAAGTCACGGTAACGCGAGTCGGATTTTTCACGCGGTTCAAACGGAAAATGCCAGCTTCTACCGGAACCCACTGCAGAAAGTGAACCAACCAGCGGGGTGTAATGGTTGATAACTGCGGCGTAGTTTTGGTCGCGTTGGCAAGCTGACGCGCTGCGTTATCACCAAGCGCTAACTGGACTTCATTTTCGGTAGACATGCCGAACTCCTTTAAATAAGAAATCAAAAAATAAAATCATGGAAATTTCACAATAAATAAAACTGAAAAAAATCAGTTAAAAACAAAAAAATTCATTAGAAGAAATTGTACTAAGCCAAGATCGCATTGATCTAAAAATCGAACAACCTGCTATAGCCATCAGCAAAGAAATAAAAAAAGCGTAACCCCGTCCCGGCAATACAATTACCAGTAATAGCTTTTAAAAAAATTAAAAATATGAATAGAGTGCTAAGCGCGGATGTTGATTAATCAACACTTGCCAGCTCAGAAGTTTGCGCTTCGTTATTCAGTAGTAGTTCGCTGCGCGCGATTAAATCTGATGCGGAAAGATTGAATGCGGTTGCAATTTTGGTGATGGTGGCCAGCGAAGGAATAGCGACACCACGTTCCACTTCCCCCAGATAAGTGCGGTTTAAATCCGCACGCTCTGCCAGTGCTTCTTGCGATAAACGCCGGGTATCGCGCAATTGCTTTACCACCCGGCCAAAATACACATTAATACTCATACATCGGCCTCCTGTGGCACATGTTGACGGGAACTGGCTTGGGTAATACTGGAACCGGGCGGCACACTGCGCGTTAACCACACATTGCCACCAATGATCGATCCCTTACCGATAGTGATGCGCCCCAAGACTGTGGCGCCGGCATAAATAACAACTTCATCTTCTACAATCGGGTGACGCGGCAGGCCCTTCTGCAAATGGCCTTTGTCGTCGGTGGGGAAAGTTTTTGCACCCAGGGTGACTGCTTGATAAATCCGCACCCGCTCACCAATCACCGCAGTTTCACCAATCACGACACCTGTGCCATGATCAATAAAAAAGCCGCGCCCTATTTCTGCACCCGGGTGAATATCAATTCCAGTTAACGAATGCGCCAACTCCGCCACAATTCGCGCAAGCAAAGGCACGCCCAACTGATAAAGCGTATGGGCCAAACGATGATGAATAATGGCAAGCACACCGGGATAACACAGCAGGACTTCATCCACGCTGCGCGCTGCCGGATCACCCTGAAACGCCGCCTGAATATCTACATCCAGGGTGCGGCGCAACTCCGGCAAGGCAGCAGCAAACAAACGAACAATCTGATTGGCTTGAAGTTTTAACGCGCTTTCATCGGCCTGTGTACTTAGAGCATGTGTATTTTGCTGGCGAGCAAAATAAATCAGCTCCAACTGCACCTGGCGTAACAGCTCATTCAACGCTGCATCCAGAGTGTGGCCTACATAGTAATCTTCCGTTTCTTCACGCAATTCCTGTGGCCCCAAACGCATAGGGAATAACGCACCACAAAGCTCACGAATAATTTGTTGCAGTGCATCGCGCGAGGGCAATTCACGCAAGCCAGGTTCACGCGAACGGCCACGCTGCGCACGCCAATCAGTGCGCGCATTGCGCAGCTCCTGCACGATTTTATCCAGCTCCCATGCTGTGTTGCTGCTTACTGCTCCCAGTTGTGAATTCAACTGGCAAATAGATGTGTTCAACAATTCCGGTGGGTGATTAGCACTCATACAACTCAATCCTGCACCTATTTAATCCTGGACCCAAGGCAATCCACGCTGACGCCAACCGCTAACAGCACCGCGCTGCTGGCGTTCATCCAAATCGCCTTCAAAGCCTTCGCGCACATTAAACACCCGGATAAAACCCGCGCTGGTCGCCGTAGTGGCCGCCGCTGCCGAGCGCTTGCCACTGCGGCACAAAAATAGAATCACGGCATCTTTCGGCAATTTATTTTCCAGCTCGCGGAGAAAGCGCGGGTTCTTGATTAATGCCGGGCCTGTCTGCCAGGCAATATGTAATGTATTGGGTACATGACCAACAAATTTGCGTTCTTCCGCCGTGCGCACATCGATCAAATGCGCTTGCCCGCCAACAAATAATTTCCAGGCATCTTCCGGCAACACACCACCTGCGTAAGTTAAACCGGCAGCCTGCGCTTCTTGCCGGGCAATGGCCAACAACTCGGGCAGTTCTTGCCCGGTGGTTTTTTCTGCGGCAACTGCTGAGTTATCAACAGCAGTAGTTAACTGAATCACTGTCATGGCTCCCCCTCCACAAAGTGTTTAATTTCAAACACCTTATTTCTAGATATTTAATCTGCATATTTCGTTCAACATCGAGCGTTAACAGCTTGCTGGTTGTACCTGATGTGGAGGCCAATATAGTGACGGCTATAGCCGATGGGAAAGAATATATCTCTATATCCTTATAATCAGTTTTGCGTAGGGATCACCGTTATAAGCTAGGAATATTTAATTCTTTCATAAACTTTTTTCTACTCTTTATGATGCGAGCCTGGATAGATTTTATTGCAAGGCCGACGCTATGCCCTTAACCGAATTGATGAATTATTTTAACGATCAACTACAAACCCAAGCGCGTTTGCGCGAATTACCCAAGACCGGATTTTTTAAAGCAGACAACCAATACTGGGCGCGTTTTGGCAATTTAATTCTGGGCAGCCAGTTCGCAGAAATATTATCCGCAAACGATGATCAATTAATTGGTCACTATGCTGATTTATTTGTGCGCTCCAGTACCGGCAACCTATTAAATATCGACAACATAGTGAATGCACTGGAAGACAAGGAACAAATCATCCATCTGGATCGACTGGTAAGAACCCTGCACTCGCTTAACTATTTGCAGCAACACGATGGATTTAAAGGTCTGCTGGCACTGCGCGTGCAATCACGCCACATCCTTAGCGTAGCCAATGAACACGGAAAAACGTTTGAGAAAATTTTAAGTGATTGCGGCCTGGGGCCGGAGCGAGTGGTATTGCACACAAAATTGGTTGATGTGGATAGCCTGGCCCATTTCCAACAGGCACTCAGCAATTATCGCGAGCGCCAATATCGTATTGGTATCAGCCTGCAGGATGCACGCGATTGGGAATTGCTACGTTTGCTGGAATTGCAACCCGATTATATTTTTTCCAACCCGGTACTGGTACAGCAATTAGTGGATAACCCGAATAACCCGCTAGGGTCCACCCGTATCCTCGTGGCAGCTTCTGGCGAATTAAGCCAATACCAACTTGCGCAGCTGTCCAGTACTCGCTTTGAAGGTTATGTGCAACTTCAACCTACCCAATCAGTAACCAGTTACACACAATTGCACGCAGAACATTCTCAATTACCTGCGAAAAAACAACCCGAATTTGCACAACCGCATGAAATTAAACTCGATGATGAACCACGTTTGGCCGGTTAAAAAATAGCGATCCCGGGGCTATTCAATAGAGGAAGTTAGATTTATCGCCATGTGCCAGTTATTAGGAATGAGTTGTAAGCAGCCCACCAGTATTGGTTTTTCCTTTGAAGGATTTCGCGCACGCGGCGGCCTAACGGATGAACACAAAGACGGCTGGGGTATCGCATTTTATCGCGACCAACAGGCACAGGTTTTTCTGGATGAAGCACCCGCGGCAGAGTCACGCCTGGCGGAAGCCATTTACAACACCAACCTGCGCTCCAAAACCATTATTGCGCATATTCGCAAGGCGACAGTGGGGGACGTAAAGCTCAGCAATTGCCACCCGTTTAGACGCAACCTTTGGGGTAGCGATTGGCTGTTTTGCCACAACGGCGATTTAAAGGGATTTAATCCAAGACTGGATGGCGATTTTATCCCTGAAGGCGATACCGATAGTGAGTTAGCATTTTGCTATTTGCTGCAACAGCTAAACCACCATTTACCTCAGGGCATAAGCAATGCCTCAGCGCTGTTTCAATGGTTAAACCAATTCAGCAAAACCGTCGCGGCTTTTGGTACTTTTAATATTATGCTGTCCAATGGCGAATGGTTATACACCTACTGCTCAACCAACCTCGCCTATGTTGAACGCAAGTTTCCGTTTAGCAGGGTCACCTTGATTGATCGCGAACTATCGTTGGATCTAGGCGAGCACAATAACCAGCGCGATCAAATGATTGTTATTGCCACCAAGCCGCTAACGCTCAATGAAAACTGGACAGTATTTCAACCGGGAGAAGCGCGCTTGTTTAAAGATGGAGAATTATATTTGGAACAAAACGGTTAAAAGAGATCGCTGCAGCCTTATTAATTAATGCTGCAGCGAAAAGGGTCCTATCGACAAATGGTGCCCATGATCCGCGGAGATTCTCCTTCACTATTACGTGGCTTGATACCATACAGCGTAATTCGCGCTTGCTGAGCAGGATTGATGCGCGCCTCGTTCGCACGATTTACCGCAACATAAGGATTACGCCCCGAAACATTCGCGCCGTTCGCATACGTCAAGTAAGTCCCGTCGGTGTACTGCCAATTCACTGACCACCCGTCAATGACTTGCGTGCTGGTATTCGTAATCTCAATTGACGCACTAAAACTACGTCCACCCTGGCTAATAATGCGATAGCTGCACTGAGCCAAACCCGCACCCGATGCAATGCTGGATGAACTTCTTACCTGACTACTCACCTGGCTGCTTACCGCACGGCTCGATGTAGTCATTATGGATGACCTGGCACTTGTACTCGTTACCAGCATACTGGAGGCCGCACGACTTGAACTAATTACAGGCGCCTGAGACGAGCGACTGCTCGAACTCAACGTTTGTGGTGTTGAACTTGCGCGACTGGATGACATTTTGCTGGACGATATGTTTGATGAACTAATCGTTGATGAGCTAACACTTGATGAACCAACAACTGCCGAACGAAATGCGGAGAGTTCATTTTTAACATTATTCAATGCCTGGGCAGCATGCGCTTCGTCAGGCTGTCCAATCGCTACACCACACGGAGCCCCCAAACAACTCACGTCGGGATTAGAGAACTTTGCCACACGGCCACTCGCCTTATTCACGAACAGCCATGAGTAAGTCATTACGGTTCCAAATAAACCATCGACACCATGACCCAGCGCGTAAGAATAGCGCGCACCACCAGTATCACCTTGCTTACGGGAGTGATTCAAACCCATGTTGTGACCAAGCTCATGCGCCATTACCAACGGGCCGCAATCTGGACCAACAACATTCCAGGCCCACCCTGCACTAACAGCCATGTAGCCAATACCGCACTCACCCGTTTGATGCAATTGTGTTACAAAATCGGCGCCGTATTGGTTGCGTAAGCTAACTGCTGTCGCATCCTCTCGCAGGCTGGTTAGTACTGCAGACATATCAGCGCCCGCCTGCTCATGAGCAACAGCACCCACTAAACGTAGCTGTAAATCTACGTTGCTGTCTTTATAAACATTGTTGATTTGCGCCACCCAGTTTTGCATCGCAGTTTCAACTTGCTGATTGAAATAATTCGCGCTGTGAGAATCATAAAGTACTAATAAATCTACACTGGCAGCCTGCGCTTGTGGCAATGCCAACAACGGCAGGCCAAGCCATAGAAAAAACGATTTGAAGTGGTTAGATCGCATAGAATTTACCCTGCGTAATTATTCGTCTGTTGGTAAAAGAACATCAGTAGTGTGGGGATCTTGCTTAAAAAGGGTTTCACTTGAGGCAATCCAACCCTGAGTGTCATTTGCCTGTAACACCACATGCCCTTGGGGTGTATCGATACCGGCCAGACTCAACCCAGGCCCTTGGGTAATAGTGACGCGCAAGGGCTCTGCGCTACCAAGAATATGACCGTGGAGAGTGAAACCTCCGTTATCCAGAGGCTCACGCGAGTCCACTTGCATTTGCAGTTGCATGCCCAACTGTTCAAGCGGCAAATCCAGTTCATCACCCGGGAGTAAAATTTGTAGGCGCTCGGGATTTAATTCGATAAAAGCGCGACCGTCGTTGCGTTGAGCATTCGTGATTGGCAAACCATCCGGAATAGCCGCAGATGCTTCCCACGCCGTCGTTTGGGCCAGCTGATCAAGGACATCGCCAGGAGAAAACTCGCGATAGGGATAGAGTTCACGTAGGGCGTGCAATCGCGCATCTAACGTCGGATAATTGGAATTATTCGAGAGTGCGCGATATCGGTCATGAAAAGGATCCGCGCTCACCGGAGCCGATGGGAGAAGCTTATCTGATGCTGTCTTTTGCTCGGGCACCAAACTGCGTTCGAGCGTACCGCTCGCCACTGGCATGTCTGGAACCCGGGTTTTCTCCGGGGTTTCTACTCCCACAAAAAAATAGCCCAGCGCTAATATCACCAAAAGCGCGCTAATCAGGAATGCTTTCATTGTTCACCCCAAAACCCTATGCACTATTCAGGCGAGCCCTCTTGGAATCACCGCAGCGACATCGTTTATTATTTCGGGGCCGATTCTAGGGCGACAACAACCACCAAAAGGCAATCCAATTCACAGAGTTATTTAAGGGAGAGAGAAAATAATCGAATTGCAATGCAGTGCATGGCAACGATGAAGACTAGTTCGCGAATGAAATGTAAAAAATTACAACAACAAAACCTAAGTTCAAGCTTGTCGTACTTACAACACAATGCAGCGCAACCAAGTGCGTCGTTTAATATCCTAAATCCAATACCGCCTCAGGCGCCGCGACAATCACCCAAGCAAGCAAGCCAGACACAAACACCACTAAAAACAATGCCAGCCAGATTTTGGAAGACTCAATTGAACGCGCGCCTTCCAATCCGCGACGCGGCTTTTTGCCGGTCACCATGGCTTTGATCAAATTCTCACGTTTTACCAATACATAAAACAAAACCGCAGCAACATGAACTCCGACAGCAGCAAGAATCCAGTAAAACAATTCTTTATGGATGCCCGTCAGCTTCAAACTCAACTCATTATCAATGTAACCATACAAAGGGCCAACATTAAAAATTTCATCGTTGGCGAATAAGCCGGTTACCGCCTGCACCAACATGACGGTTAACAACAACAGTACCATAAGCGCACCGAGCGGATTATGGCCCGGGTAAGATTTAGCTTTGTTAGCGGCGAGATGTTTGGCATAGCGCAGACTTTCAAGGGGATGACGAACAAAATTGACGAACTGCGCGTGGTGCGTCCCAAAAATTCCCCAGAGGATTCGAAACCCCACGAGGATCACCACGAAATAACCTGACCATAAATGCCAGGTAAAATAACTCACTCCCGCCCAAGTACTCACATAGGCAACAATAAACGAAGCAACCAATAACCAGTGAAACACACGCGTAGGCAAATCCCAGACATGCAAATGGGCTTTCTCGGAATCAACCGGCGTTTCAATTTCAAGACTTTGGGTGGGTTCAGCAAATGGATCGGGCATAGTAGGAGCTGCACGCTAAACGGGATTTAATGAATATCTATGCTGGCACAAGGGCCAGCATAGATTGGACAACAGTGGGCTATTTTTCCTTGTACTTGTCGTGGCAACCTTTACATCCCCCAGCAACTGCTTTAGCCGCCTCCTTAAACGCATCAGACGCAGTAGATTCCGCCGCAGCAACTTGAGCCAGGTTTTTTGAATTGGCTACAAACTCTTTCAACAACTTGTCAAAGTCTTCTTTTTTAGAGAAGGCGTCGGCTTTGGTTTTGGTTTGTGGTGTACCCAGATTGGACTCCGCCGGGAAAGTACCGTCCAACAATTCACTTAAAAAAGCAACGCGTTGTGCACGCTTTACGATTTCAGCCTGATTGTAAGCAGCCTTACCCTGCAGAACTTCACCAATCGGCTTGAAGTTATTGGCGATCAACAAAAATGTCGCTTTGCGTACAGCAATCGCTTGCTTGGCCGCATCCGACGCGGCTGCTTTCGCAGGTTCATCTGCCGCGAACACACTGGCACTACCCGCAACGAGGCAAGCAGCACCCAGAATTTTTAACGATGTTACAACGCTGGCTACACGAGTCATTAACAGTTTTCTCCTAAGATCTATGTCTGTTGGTTATTCATCAGCTAACCGGTACGGCTATTTCAATTTGCACACTTGTTGCGTTAATTCATCACATGAGTAAACCAACTACCCATGTTGCAGGGAACACTGCAACTCGCGTGCCGATTAAAATTCTTATTTTCATTGTATCGAACTACGCGACTATTAAAGATACTCACACATACGGGAAACATGTTTGTGGAGGATTGCCCCCTTACCTGTGAACCCCACAGTCGATATTAGGGCCGAACGAACACTAAAAGATGTGCTCAAAAAGCCCCTGGAAAGGCATATGAAGCATTTATTTTTAGCATTTTTTAGCGTGAATAAACAGAAAAATCTGTATTCACATAAAATATCCACAATTGTAAAGAACACTAATTGTATGCAGAAACCAACCCATCCCAGGTACAAGAATAACCGCTATCTATCACACAACAAGATCTGCCTCTTGCTGACTAAATATGCGCCCTAGCCCCCCATCCAAAAAGCTCCACAGTGAAATTGAGTGAAAATTACTACAGGGGAATATATAGTTATGAGCCTTGTTCTATAAGGAAGAATCTATATGAACGGCAGCTGTCTTTGTGGTGGTGTTAAATTTAGCTTCGCTAAATTCGATGGTGGAATTGCAAACTGCCATTGTTCAATGTGTAGAAAATTTAGCGGAGCTGCATATGGAACCTTCGGCACGGTGCGCACTGAAGACCTGAATTGGGAATCAGGTTTTGACCTTATCAAAATTTTCAATTCGTCTGAGAAGGCCCATAGAGGGTTTTGCTCAACTTGCGGTTCAAGCATCTTTTATCGGCTATCAACACCCGATGCCCCGTTTGAAATTGCATTTGGCCTATTAGAATCTGAGCCTAGTGAATCACCAACAGCCAATATATATTGTGCAAACCGACCTAACTGGCCTCGTAACATAGAAGACATACCGAATTTTGAAGAAGCGAGAGTGGTTAGTAGCTAGAACCTTATACAATACTCAAAATAGATATCTGCCTTAACATACAAAACCCACTACCAGACAAAAGAGAAAATTATGGATAATTACCTGTTATATGTTGGTGTGGCAGCCGCCACAATATTATTACCCGGCCCAGCAGTAATGCTAACTATCAACAACTCGATCCAAAGAGGGCTGATGATGGCGCTCGCCGGCATACTGGGTATTGCATTGGCAATCCTGGTTGTTGCTGCCATCTCTGCTACCAGCCTGGGTATTATTTTAGCCAGTTCCGTAATCGCATTTACCTTTGTGAAACTGATTGGCGCCGCCTACTTAATATACCTTGGTGTGAAAATGTGGCGCACCAAGAGGACGATTACTACAGAAGCGATTCGCAAAGAAGGATCACTCCTAAAATGCTTTGCAGAGGGATTTTTGGTTTCTATTTCAAACCCTAAAGCGGTGATTTTCTTTATCTCTATATTTCCACAGTTTATTGATCTTTCGCAGGAATATAAGCCACAATTTATTTTGCTAGCAGTAACCTTCAGCGCGTTGGTTATTGCAATCCACACAACATACGCCCTATTTTCATCATTCGCCAAAGCAAAACTGACCTCCGGTAATATTGGTTCAATTTTAAATAAAGTCAGCGGCGGTGTTTTTGTTGGATTTGGCATTGGTTTGGCAGCGTCGAGTAAATGACGCATCAGCGCATCACTTTGCGAAATTTTTCGATTGACTCACTAAAACTTCAGCTTAGCCACAATCATAAACCAAAAGGAATATCCCATGAAAAAGCTATTTTTAATTTTATTAGTGCTGCTACCTATTCAGGCTTTTGGCAATACCCAGCCCAAAACAGCATTGGAAGTGGTTAATGCCAGAATGGCGGCTTACAACAACCATGACTTAACCAGCTTTCTTAACACCTACTCTGACAGTATTCAAATATTCACCTATCCGAACATACCATTAGGCAAGCCCGGCAAAGAGCACCTCGCTTTTATTTTTGAGCCGATGTTTAAAGAAAAAAGCGTGAGCGTGAAGATACACAGCCAAATAACCCAAGGTAAGTACGTAATAAACCATGAAACCGTGACTTATGAAAAGAAAGAACAAAAGTATGTGTCCATCTATGAAGTTGAAAACGGCCTAATTAAAAGTGTTCAGTTTTTAAGAGAATAAATCCGTTGCCCAA
>JACCEA010666726.1_pt1 | contig 18668 bp, 25 predicted proteins | sample 7449851 | NCBI WGS metagenome assembly JACCEA01 (sample SAMN15323453, study PRJNA562643) | freshwater metagenome | isolation source: river surface water | place: USA:Blue River Watershed | collected 2017-08-18
AACTAGCATTCCGAACAGTCTTAATTGACCAATGACAAGATTTAGCTTTTATCTTTCTCTTTCTTCTGTTGAAATAAATTTATAAAATTTTCAAAGAACTTCCTTTTGCAAACATAGGATGACAAAACTAAGTCAATACTATCTCTTTTCCCTTATCTCTTTTCCCTTATCCCTTTTTACTTTTTACTTTTTACTTTTTACTTTTTACTTTTTACTTTTTACTTTTTACTTTTTACTTTTTACCTTTCACCCAACCACTACATCCAATTCTTTTCCCAAGTTTCCACTTCATACAACCAATAATTCACCAATTGCTTGATTTCGGTATAATTTCCTGTTGTAAAACTAACAGTTCCTCCTGCGGTTGATAAAGTCACCGAACCAATATTCGTTGCTTTTTGCCAGAAAAATTGTTGGGTTTCGATGGCTTGAATTTTATACGGTTCTATAATTGTGGTATCGATATCCCAAGCGCCATTTTGTTTGATGACAAAATCATTGGATACAAAAAGCTTGTAATTTTTAAACGAAAACCAAAGCATGACTCCTGCAAAAACACAGAAAATAGTAGTATAAATAAACCATTCTGTCCATGTTACGAATTCTGTTTTGTGATTTAAGAATAAGGTTATTGCTATTGGAACTAACAAAAAGAAAAACGTATTCACTGCTAATTTTCTCCAATTCGGCAAATACATCGTCCCTTTTTGAGGCAATTGCCCTAATAACAATTTTAGAATAGCATCACGTTCGTTTTCAGTACAACCCGGGACTTCAATTTGGTCTTTTTCTTTTACTTTTTCTGCATCACTTGAGGCTTGATGTATACCAATCGTGGTAACATCCAACTTCTTTTGAAAGTAGTTTTGGGTAACTTTAATTTTCTGAACTTTATTCGGATTCAACAAGGTGTTTTTTGTCGAAAGCAATCCGTATGATAAAATAATCGCTTGTTTACTTTTCTGAATAGTGAAATCGAAATATTTTAGAATCGTTCGAACTAAATTCACCAGTAAAATCAAGGTAATAAAGAAACCTATTACAATAAAAATAGAAGTATAAACCGGTAACGTATCCAAATAATTGGTTACTTGGTCTTCATCGATTACTTCTGCATTTAGCTGTTGTAAATTTTCAACAATCGTGGTAAAAAACAGAAAAATCAAAGCAAAACTTTTGATGTAATTCGAAGTAAATCCGATTTTTATCAAACTAGGTAATCCTATTTTTATGAAAGAGATTGGTGTTACTTCATCCATCACTTTTTCAGAGTTTTCAGTTGCTTCTAATTGCGAATGATTAATTAATCGTTCTTTTAGAATAGTCGCTAACTCATGTGAAATCGCACTGATAGAAGCTTCTTTTTTATCACTTCCAGCAGTGTCTATTTCTAATTTATGTACGCCAACCAAACGCTGAATCAAACTTTGATTGATGTTAACTTGCTGAATTTTATGCAACTGAATGGTAATTCTAGTTTTGTTTAAAATTCCTTTTTGAATGACAAATTCACCATTTTCTTCATCAATATGAAAGGTGAAAAACAAATATTGCAAGTACGAAATAATTGCAATTATCAAAACAACACCCGCAACACTTCCAAAGAAAACCAATTTATTAAGTGAATCAAACTTGACTATCCAAATCAACAACATCGGCCACAAAGCACGAACGGTCTTCTGTAAGGAATGGGCAAACATGACCAAAATCCCCGGAAGCGATTGCCGTTGCGGTTGAGAAAAATCAACAGATTTATTCATGTTCTTCAGTTAATGGAGTTTCTGTTGGTGCTACTTCAATTGGTTCGTCTTGCTTCGGCGGATTGATTTTTTGGGAAACTAAATTCTTAATAAGCTGCGCATCTGCTAAAAGCAAACCCGGAATTTCTAAATCCGAACTACTACCACCAGCGGTAAATAATTCGACAGAAGCTAATCCTAATTTTCTAGAGATAAATCCCTGATGCAAAGCCACATGTTGCACTCTATTAAATGGAATAATCGTAGTAGTTTCCGAAATTAATCCTGATTTATAAATAGCATCGTGTTCTCTAAAAGCATATCCTTTTTTCTGAAAACTAAATTTCGTAAACACTACTAATCCTGCTAAAAACAATACTAGTCCAACTAAAATTGCCATCCAAATTGTATTGGAAAAAGCGTCTTGTTTGAAATAAAACAAAGCTGAAAATCCTCCAATAACCAAAATTAAAAGCAATGAAAAATTAAAAAGTAAAACCGTGATATACTTCGGATTTAAGCCTTTTAATTGTACTTCCTCGAATTTTGGAAGTTGGGTTATGTCGATAGGATTATTAGTGAATTCGGTCATAGTTTAAAATTTAAAGCCAACGCCTAAATTGATAAAATGCGTATTAGTGGTTTTTCCAACAATATCATTAGAATTTACAGGAAAATATTTGTAGCTCCCTTCTATAAAAAGTAAATTAGAAACATGATATTTCAAGCCAGGATTAATTGTAAATCCGTTAAAACTTATTTTTTTCTCGCTTACAATGATAGAGGGGTCCATCGGATCTAATACACCTGTTGAATACATGATATGATTGGAAAAGAAAGCATATCCTAATCCAAAGAACGGTTTTAATTTTCCTTTAAAAGCATCTATTTCAATACTTGCATTGGGATTCCAAATTAACATATCGTCCTTTAAAAAAGAATTTCTAGTTTGAAGATAATCAACATTCAAACCGCCAAAAACCGAAATCATATCGTTTTGATACACCGCGTAATTAGCTGAAATTCCAACAACACCATTAAAGCCGTCACTGATAATATTATCATTACGAAGATTGCCAACATAATGGACTCCTACTTGGAATTTAGTCGGTTTGTTAGTATCCTCTTGGGCAAATAAAAAGCTGGCGCAAATTAAAAATAAGGCTAAAAAATTATTTTTCATTATGTAATAATTATAATATTTAAGTTCAAGTTCAAGGACAAATTCAAGGACAATTGCTTTTGCTTCGCTCAAGGGTTAGCCTACTTCGTAGGAGATTCCTAGCAAGCTCGGAATAACAAAATCAATCACCCATCACCTTTCATCCATCACCTTATTAAGGTAAATATTTCTTTTCGAAATTTGGTTTACGTTTTTCTAAGAACGCATCTCTTCCTTCTTTAGCCTCGTCTGTCATATACGCTAAACGAGTAGCTTCACCAGCAAAAACTTGTTGGCCTACCATTCCATCATCGGTTAAATTCATAGCGAATTTTAACATTTTAATTGAGGTTGGTGATTTCGCTAAAATTTCTTGTGCCCACTCATAAGCCGTATCTTCTAACTCAGCGTGAGGAATAACCGCATTTACCATTCCCATTTCATAAGCGTCTTGAGCGGAGTAATTTCTACCTAAGAAGAAAATTTCTCTCGCTTTCTTTTGTCCCACCATTTTAGCTAAGTAAGCCGAACCATAGCCTCCATCGAAACTCGTAACGTCAGCATCAGTTTGCTTGAAAATCGCGTGTTCTTTACTCGCCAACGTTAAATCACAAACTACATGAAGCGAATGTCCACCACCAACAGCCCATCCCGGAACTACACAAATCACCGCTTTAGGCATGAAACGAATCATACGTTGTACTTCTAAAATGTTTAATCTGTGGTAACCATCCTCTCCTACGTAACCTTGATGTCCACGTGCTTTTTGGTCGCCACCACTACAAAAACTCCAAATCCCATCTTTAGAACTTGGTCCTTCAGCCGAAAGCAATACCACTCCAATAGAAGTATCTTCTTGCGCATCGTAAAAGGCTTCTATTAATTCTTTAGTGGTTTTTGGACGAAATGCGTTTCTTACATCTGGACGGTTGAAAGCAATTCTGGCAACACCATTGCATTTTTTATACGTAATATCTTCAAATTCTCTAACGGTTTTCCATTCGATTTTGCTCATTTTTTCAAATATTTAAGTCGATTTTATAAAATGTAAATTTCCGTAAAAATAATTCATTTTTTGCATTATATTGCAAGTTCAAATCAATAAGTCATATGAAAAAATTATATATTGGATTACTAGTAAGCGCATCCTTTTTTACAGCTTCGGCTCAAAACTATGAATTTCAGAAAGTTAATGATGTAGAATGTTTGCCTGTCATCTCTCAAGATATCACGGGAACGTGTTGGAGTTTCTCTACTTCGTCGTTTTTAGAATCGGAAATTATTCGCTTAACAGGTAAGAAAATAGATCTTTCTGAAATGTATCAAGCAAGAACTACGTATCCGTTAAAAGCAGAAAATTATGTTCTACGCCAAGGGAAGGCTAATTTTAGCGAAGGTGCTCTGGCGCACGATGTAATCAACAGCGTAGCAAAATACGGATTGGTTCCAAATAGCATTTATGATGGATTAAGTGATGATGCCAACAAACACAATCACGCGGAAATGGTTGCGGTTTTAGAAGCGATGTTGAAAACGTATGTTGAGAATCCTGCTAAAAAATTATCTCCGAATTGGAAACCAGCGATTAGTGCCGTTTTGGATATTTATTTGGGAAGTATTCCAACCAAATTTGAATACGAAGGCAAAAATTATACGCCGAAATCATTTGCTGAATTTGCTAAAATCAACCCAGAAAATTATGTGACTTTGACTTCGTTTACGCATGAAGCGAATTACAAACCGTTCATTTTGAATATTCCAGATAACTTTTCAAACGGAAGCATGTATAATTTACCGTTAGATGAATTTATTGCTAATATTGACAACGCTTTGGCTAATGGTTACTCGCTTTCTTTAGATTGTGATGTTTCAGAACCAACGTTTTCAGGAAAATATGGTGTTGCTTTTATTCCAGAAAAAGAAGAAGATACTAAAACGGGTTTGGCTGAAATTGTTGTCGAAAAGAAAATCACACCTGAATTCCGCCAACAAGAATTTGAAAATCTTACGACAACTGACGACCATTTAATGCACATTGTGGGTAAAGTAAAAGACCAAAAAGGAAATGTGTATTACAAAGTAAAAAACTCTTGGGGAAGCGACGAAAAGAGAGTGGCAAATGGCGGCTATGTGTATATGAGTGTTCCTTACATGAAATTAAAAGCGATTTCAGTTATGGTGCATAAAGATGGAATTTCTAAAGAAACTAAGAAGAAATTAGGGTTGTAATATGATTTTCAAATCGGCAGTTAGTAAATTGAATAAATATGTTTATTTAGGTAGCATTATATTGCTACTTTTACTAACAATTCCTGCTCTATTTGATGACAACTATACTGCCCTCTTTGTGATTAGTAGTATTCATCTTCTTTTGATTTTGTTACTAATTTGGACCTACAAAAGTACTTTTTACAAGATTGAGAATACGGATTTACATTGGAAATCGGGTCCTTTTAAAGGTAAAATTGATGTAACTAAAATCAATAATATTGAATATCACAAAGGAATTTTTGTGCCAACTATTTGGAAACCAGCATTGAGTCATATTGGATTAATTATTACTTATAACAAATATGATGATATTTACATTTCTCCTGAAAAACAACAAGAATTTATTGCTACATTGCAACGCCTAAATCCCAATATTACGTTTAAGAATACGCCTTATGTTGAATAAAATAGTACTTGTAAGTTTAAGTTTACTACTTTTTAATTGCCAAAATAAACCCGACGAAAACAAAGAATCTACCTTAAAAGATAAAGAAGGTAATGTTTCTGAATATGCCGTAAACTTTACTCCTTTGACCACCATTTACAAAAAAAGAATGGGAAATGAAATGGAGGCCTTTTACGATAAAAAATTCAATGCAAAAGATTTCAGTGGTTCGTTTTTGGTAGCTAAAAATGGAGAAATCTTATATGAAAATTACAGTGGCTATGCCTACAAAGAAAAAGGCGATTCCATAAAACAAGATACTCCTTTACACATCGCGTCCGTTAGTAAAGTGATTACAGCAGTAACTGTTTTAAAATTAGTAGATGATAACAAATTAGAATTGGATGAACCTGTTCAATCTATTCTACCAGAATTTCCACATAAAGAAACCACTGTAAGAATGCTTTTAAATCACCGAAGTGGTTTGAGAAATTATGCTTATTTTACTGACGATAAAGGTGTTTGGGATAAAAAGAAAACGCTAACCAATCAAGATGTATTAACGTTGTTAGCTACCAAAAATATTGGATTGGAATCAAAACCGGGAACCCGTTTTGGCTATTGCAATACAAATTATGCTTTATTGGCTTTAATCATTGAAAAAGTAACGAATAAAACGTATCCAAAAGTGCTTCAAGAAATGATTTTTGATCCTCTAGGAATGAAAAATACGTTTGTTTTCGACGATTTAAACAAGAAAGATGAAGTGAGTCAATCCTATAAAAACAATTATTTACGTTTGGCTTTCGAATTTTTGGACCAAGTGTATGGCGATAAAAACATCTATTCTACTCCACGTGATTTATTGAAATTTGATTTGGCCTTATATTCTGATAAATTCTTGAGTGCTGAAATGAAAGCCGAAATGTACAAAGGCTACAGCTACGAAAGAAAAGGAACCAAAAATTATGGCTTAGGTATTCGAATGTTGGAATTTGAAACGGGTCAACAATACTTCTTTCACAACGGTTGGTGGCATGGGAACACTTCTTCTTTAGTTACCCTTCATAAAGATTCCGTTACTATCATTGCTATTTCAAATAAATTTACTCGTAAAACGTATCAGACGAAACGTTTAGCACCTAAATTTGGTGATTATCCTTTTAAATTCAATGCAGAGGAAGGCGAATAATTAGCCTATTTTTACCGAAGTCATCGTTAACGAACCTCCAACCGCTTTATCATTAAAGAATTCCACTTTATCATTATCCGTTTGAAGCGCTAAAATGTACAACAAAGGATAATAATGATCGGGTGTTGGTATAGCTAACGTTGCCGCTTTATGAAGTTTTTCATATTGAATTAACTCTTTATGAAAACCGTTTGAAATTTTATTTTTAAAGATATCATTCATTTCTAAAGCCCAATCAAATCCGTATTCAGGTTCGTTGAGTTTATCCCAAGCTACCATTCGTAAATTGTGCACCATATTGCCACTTCCGATAATTAAAACCCCTTTTTTACGAAGCGAAAGTAATTGCTTTGCTAATTCATAATGATAAGCCGCTGGTTTGTAATAATCAATACTCAATTGCAAAACTGGAATATCCGCATCAGGATACATGTGTTTAACAACCGACCAAGTACCGTGATCTAATCCCCAATCGTGGTCTAATTCCACCGCTGGATTGGTAATCAATTTTTGAATTTCAGTTGCCAATTCTGGACTTCCAGGTGCTGGATATTGTATATCAAATAAGGCTTGAGGAAAACCTCCAAAATCGTGAATCGTTTTCGGACTTGGCATTGCCGTAACCATTGTACCCTTGGTTAACCAATGTGCTGAAACTACTACAACTGCTTTTGGTGTTCGAATTTCTTTTCCCATTTGCTGCCAACGTTTTGAAAACTCATTATCTTCAATAGCATTCATAGGCGAACCATGTCCGATGAATAAAACGGGCATCTTCTCCTCTTCTTCTCCTAATCCTTTTGTCCAATCGTAGAACGGTTGTATACTTGCCATAGCGATTCCTCCTGAAAGTAAAGTTATGAAATTCTTGCGATTCATAAATTAATATTTGTATATACAAATGTAATAATAAAAAGAATACAAAATACTAATTTAGGAAAAGTTTAGGAAAGCAACTCTATTTCAAAATATCTCAAAATAAAGAAAATAGAAATTAAATTGATTACAAGCGCGAACCAATAATACTTGTTATAATTATGAGTATTGACAGCGATTTCATACAAATTTAAAAGTGGTAAAATTACTACTGCAATCCAAATCGGAATCCAGATAATTTCGGTTTCAAAACCGATAAAATGAATGGTTTCAAAATTTTGGAAAATAGCAACGAATATCATTACTAAAACAACAATACTAAGTAAAAGATATATTTTGTTTTTTGTTGCCATACTAAACCAAATAAATCCCGTCTTCTTTGATTTCGATAAGTTTTTGTTTGTATAAATTTCCAACGGCTTTTTTGAAATTCTTTTTACTCATTTTCAATACCGTTTTAATATCTTCAGGATGGGAATTATCCGTTAATCGTAAGAAACCACGATTGGCTTTTAATTCGTCTAAAATTATTTGCGAAGAAGGTTCGATTGCCTCTACTCCTACTTTACGTAGCATGACATCAATTTTACCATCAGGACGAATGTTTTTGATATACCCTTTGGTTTTCATTCCGGGTTTTACATCATCATACACTTCATTTTTATACGCTAAACCTTTGTGTTTTTGATTGATGATGCAATTGATTCCGCCTTCAGTAATGTGAGAAATTAAAATATCTACTTCTTCGTTGCGTTGTAAATCTAAATTTTCATTACTCAAAAACTGATTGGTTTTACTCGAAGCTACCAAACGATTAGTTTTTTCATCCATAGTCATGTAAACCAAGTAACGTTTGCCTTCTTCCATTGGGCGTGCTTGTTCTTTAAACGGAACAAACAAATCTTTCTCCAATCCCCAATCTAAAAAAGCTCCAAATTTGTTGATGTAATTTACTTTCAAATGCGCAAATTCGTTCAACTTAATATAAGGTTTTAACGTAGTTGCAACAGGGCGTTCTTCGTGATCTAAATACACAAATACGGTTAAATCATCGCCAATAGTAAATTCTTTTGGAACGTATTTATTTGGCAATAAAACATCATCTTCTTGTGTGTCTTCGCTTCCTAAAAACAAACCAACTTTTGTATCTCTAAGAATTTTTAACGTATTGAACTGTCCTATGTGTAACATAAATAAAAATAAATAAAGCGCAAAGGTAAGCATTTTAAAAATTAGAATTTAGAAATTAGAATTCAGAAGTTAAGAAAAAAAACCACAAATCAATTATTGAAATGTGGTTTTTAAAATTGTATTTATTGAAATTAAATTCCGATTTCTACTTGGAAACGAACATACCAATTTTGTTTGTTAGTTCCGTCAAAATAATTCAAATCGCTCAACGTAACTTCACCTTGTAATTTGAAAGCATGTTCCCATAAATATTTGGTGACACCTAATGAATATTGCATAGAATCTGGTGTTAATGCTTTGATATCATCATGCATATTTTGTGTAGAAAAACGACCAATGATTTCGTAGTTTGTTGGGAAAACATAACTCAATTGATAATCCATACCACTTCCTACAGGAACATAATTAAACTCTGTAATATCATCTGGATTAAAAGCAATTGGATCTTTTGCTGAACGCGACATATAACTTGACATAAAAGCCCAACCGTTATATTTAAACATCGCATCTAATAATACCGATTTCATAGTTTTTTGTTCGAATAAATCGCTCCCTAATTGCCCTTGCGTTCTTCTTGCTAAGTTATTTTGATGAAAAGCTCCAGATAATAACAATCTTGGTTTTTCTTCACGAGCTACATCACCTTCAAAATTAGTTCCATCTTTTTTAAACGAACCAAAAGGCATTAATTCTAATTTTCCGGTTAAAGCTACTCCATCATCTGCCGATTTTGTCCAGTTTCTTCCTTCACCAGTAGTTACTGCTGTTTTTACATTGTAAGAGAATTTATCTTTGTTCTCATTCAAGTAATAAGCCTGAAAACCAAAATCACGGTCTATAGTAAAACGAGCATTGTTAATACTTCTATCGGTTAACTGTAAAGCTCCTGATGAATTAACACGTTGACGATTTCCTGGTAATTTTGTTTGCCCAAAAAGAAAACTCCAATGTTTGTTAGGGCGATAAAAAACAGCTGCATCTCGAATGATATTTATGTTTTCACCATCTTGAATTTCACCCACATCACCTGGTGCGAAAGAAAGTTGAATTACATATAAAAAGTGTGGATTACCTACATAACCATCAAAACGCAAACGCAAACGCCTAATTTCACCAGAATAAGCAGCATCCTCATCTTCATTTTGAATGTAAGTTACACGATTTTGCATTCTAAAACGAATATTTAATTGAAATAAACTATCTGGCGATGTTATTCCTAATCCTTTTCCATAGCTATAATATGGAATTGCTGCTAATTTTAAATCGTTGTCTTTTGTGATTACTTTAATATCTTGAGCAACAACAAAAGTGCTGAACAAGAACAACAAAAAGGTTACTAATTTTTTCATTTGTTATGTTGTTGTTTATTTTGCGCAAACTTAACATTAAAACAAGGTTAAGTATGTTAAGTAAATATTACCTTTGCAAAAAATTAACGTTATGTCAAATATATACATTGGATATCATTTTACAATTACTCCATTAGAACTTGGAAGTGAAATTTTAATTGCAGAATTAGGAGAAAAGGCCTTTGAAAGCTTTATCGAAACTGAAACTGGAGTTTCTGCCTTTGTTCAAAAAGATTTATGGAGTGAGAATATATTAGAGGATATTCAAATTCTAGAAAATCCAGAATTTAAAATCGAATATACTTTTGAAGAAATTGAGCAAGTAAATTGGAATGAAGAATGGGAGAAAAATTTTGAACCTATTGATGTTGATGGAAAATGTCACGTAAGAGCGCCATTTCATGAAAAAACGAATGCCGAATTTGACATTGTAATAGAACCTAAAATGAGTTTTGGAACAGGCCATCATGAAACTACGCACATGATGATTCAACATTTGTTAGAAACGGATTTAGTAGGAAAGAAAACCTTAGATATGGGATGTGGAACTGCTATTTTAGCTATTTTGGCTGAAATGAAAGGCGCACAACCTATTGACGCTATTGATATTGACAATTGGTGTTACTTAAACTCAATTGAAAATGCAGAGCGAAATAATTGCAAACATATTTCGGTTTATGAAGGAGATGCTTCTTTATTAGAGGGTAAAAAATACGACATTATTATAGCTAACATCAACCGTAATATTTTATTAAACGATATGCAACAATATGTGGATTGTTTAAACGAAAACGGAATTTTATTTTTAAGTGGATTCTATACTGACGATATTCCTGTGATATCGGAAAGTTGTACTTCTAAAGGATTAACTTATGTTAAGCAATTTGAACGCAACAATTGGGTAGCTTTAAAATTTAAAAAATAGAATTTTGGATTTTATAATTAATATTATAAATTTGTTACGCAATCGATAAGAAAAAGAAAATGAGCACAATAGAAAAAATCAAAGAAGAAATTTTAGTTGAAGAAGCTATTGGATTAAACCATGAAATCGTATTACATAATGATGATGTAAATACCTTTGATCACGTAATTGACACATTAGTTCGAGTATGCAATCATGATGATTTACAGGCAGAACAATGCGCTATACTAGTTCATTACAAAGGAAAATGCACGGTTAAAACAGGTTCTTTAGAAGAATTAAAACCGCAGTGCTCCGCTCTATTAGATGCAGGTTTAAGTGCTGAATTGATATAAAAAAAGTCCCGATTAAATCGGGACTTTTTATTTAACTCATTTTTCCAATAGCGCAACTTACATACGATTTTGCCTTTGCAGTTAAACTATTAGCTTCTCCATCCTCAGGATATCCTAATGATTTTAATTTTTCTTTGACTTCTTGTAACTTTTCGTCAGTTGTATAATCAAATGTTACAGAATTCTCTTCAACACTTATAGTAACATTTTGAATACCTTTAATAGATGAAATTTCTCTAGTAATAGTATTGGCACAACCACTACATTTTAAATTTTGTATATAAACTGTTGTTTCCATTTGTTATGATTTAATTACAAACAAATTTACAAAATTGATTCGATTTAATTAAGAACTATGGTTACTTTAACTTAATATTAATGTGGCAATTTATCTTTTAACAAACCGTAAATATAAGTTCCTAAAAGAGCTCCTATAAGAACTACGGCAATAGCGTAAGTTCCTGTTCCAAGAAGAATAAAAATAGGGCCTGGACAACAACCTACTAAAGCCCAACCCAATCCAAACAAAGTACCTCCAATAATATAACGCCAAAATCCTTTTTCTTTTTCAATTATGTTAATTGGTAACCCATTGTAATCTTTAACCTTATATTTTTTAATTAATCGAAGTCCAATTACCCCCGTAAATAATGCCATTCCAATAATTCCATACATATGAAACGATTGAAAATGAAACATTTCATAAATACGATACCAAGAAACCGCTTCTGCTTTGGTTAAAACAATTCCGAAGAATATTCCGGTAAGAAAAAATCGTGCTAATTTCATAATTTAAATCGTTTTAAAAAGAACAGGTAAAATAAAATGTGCCATCAGTAATCCCCCTATAAAAAACCCAATAACTGCTATTAAAGACGGTATTTGAAAATTACTTAAACCTGAAATGGCATGTCCTGAAGTACAACCACCGGCATATCGTGTTCCGAAACCAATTAACAAACCTCCAAGCAATAAAATTGAAAATCCTTTTGGGGTTTGTAGCGCCTCAACGCTGAAAATAGCATCGGGTAATAATTTACCATTAGGAGCTTCAATTCCAAGTGTTTGTAATTGAGAAAGAGTATCAGAGCTCAAATTAACACCACTTCCATCTGATAAAAAGTAAAAAGCAATAAATCCTCCCACAAAAGCTCCTAAAACAACCGCTAAACTCCATTTTTGTTCACGCCAATCCAACTTAAAAAAATCACTAAATTTTCCAGCTCCTGCCATGGAACACATAATGCGTAAATTGGAAGACATTCCAAACGATTTACCAAAATAAGTTAAAATTAACATGGTTAATCCAATCAAAAAACCTGAAATGGCCCAATGCCAAGTTCCAAAAATATAGTCCATAGCTATTCAATTTTGCACAAAAATAGAAATTCAAATTGGTATTTATAGCTTTTAAAGCAATTTATACTAAATTTGAGGTGTTAAATAAAATCAATCAAAATGAAAAAATTTTCAATTGAATTCAAATGGGCAATAATTGGAATTATATTTTTTTTAGCGTGGATGACATTAGAAAAACAGCTAGGATTTCATAATGAGAAAATTAAATGGCAAATGGCTTTTACATTGTTGTTCTTTTTTCCTACATTTTTAATTTATTTCTTAGCTCTTTTAGATAAAAAGAAAAATTACTATCAAAACAATATGAATTGGAGACAAGGATTTATATCTGCAATTGTTATTTCATTTATCATTGCACTTTTTTCGCCATTAACGCAATTCATCACACATGAAATTATTTCACCATTATATTTTGAAAAGCTTATCAAATTATCAGTAGACAGTCAGAGAATGACCCAAGAACAAGCCGAAAATTATTTTAACCTTACCACCTATATATGGCAAAGTATTTCAGGAGGCATTTCTAGTGGTGTAGTAATTGGCGCGATTGTTGCTTATTTAATAAGAACTAAAACTGTTTAAAATGAAAATTATTTTATCTATACTTTCTGCAATTGCACTTACGAGTTGCATAAGTACTGAATCTACTTTAAAAAATGTTGATAAAACCGCAATACGACCAGCCTTAAAAAATAAAGCGTATGCCATTACAGAATATGCAACTGATACAAAATACGGTTATGATAAAGATTATCCGATAAACATTGGTTTTATTCATGAAAAACAAGAAGACATTAATGTAGCCTATTTTTTCAATGGCTTAAGTGGTCCAAAAGGAGAAAAAATTACATATAAAAAAATTGACACCTGCTGTCCGTTTCCTTCTAAAAACAGTTTAATGGGTGCAGGTACTATTGGTATTTATGAAGTGTCTTTTGAAGGTAGTTCTAAAACTATCATATTGTACTTTAATATCTATGAAAAAGGAAAAATACTATGCCCTAAAGGTTTTGCAATAAAACAAATACAAGAAATTGATAAATAAAAACATTTTCATTATCTGTAACATTTGTAACCTTTTCTTTAGCAGAAGAAAAGGTTTTTATTTTTATCTTTGCATCTTCAAAATCAACACAAAATGAATTTAACAAACATTCCTCAAATAAAACATACTGAAAGTGGTAACTTCTTTTTATTAGCTGGACCTTGTGCTATAGAAGGTGAAGAAATGGCTTTACGTATTGCAGAAAGAATAGTTTCTGTTACTGATAAATTACAAATTCCATACGTTTTTAAAGGTTCTTTTAAAAAGGCTAACCGATCAAGAGTAGATAGTTTTACCGGAATAGGCGATGAAAAAGCATTAAAAATTCTTCAAAAAGTTTCAAGAGAATTTGGAGTACCAACCGTTACTGATATTCATACCAACGAAGATGCAGCAATGGCGGCTGAATATGTTGATGTTTTACAAATACCAGCTTTCTTAGTACGTCAAACAGATTTAGTAGTAGCTGCTGCCAATACAGGTAAAACAGTAAACTTAAAGAAAGGACAATTCATGAGTCCAGAAAGCATGAAACATGCTGTTCAAAAAGTATTGGATAGTCACAATCAAAATGTAATGGTTACCGACAGAGGAACAATGTTTGGTTACCAAGACATGATTGTAGATTTTAGAGGAATTCCAACTATGCAACAATATGCTTCAACTGTATTAGATGTAACCCACTCACTTCAGCAACCCAATCAAACAACTGGTGTTACAGGAGGTCGCCCTGATATGATTGAAACCATTGCTAAAGCAGGAATTGCAGTTGGTGTTGATGGAATTTTCATTGAAACTCATTTTGATCCTGCAAACGCTAAAAGTGATGGCGCTAATATGTTACACCTGGATTACTTTGAAGGCTTAATGACAAAATTAGTAGCTATCCGAAAAACCGTTAATCAATTTTAATTTTTTATAACTTCAAATGAAACATCCATTTTTAATGGCTGTACTAACTTTTTGTGTTTTTTCACAGTACACCTTTTCGCAAGAAACAGTAGAAAATCCTGAAAAATACACGAGCAATAACAAAGGAAAATTCTACATCTTCTGGGGAGGTAATAGGGAATCTTATTCAAGATCTGACATTCGTTTTAAAGGAGCTGATTACGACTTTACGATTCACAATGTGGGGGCTCACGATAAACCAAAAGGATGGCACTGCGATTATTTTAACCCTGCAAGAATGACCATTCCTCAAACCAATTTAAGAATTGGGTATTTTATTTCCAACCATTACAATATCTCTATTGGAGTTGACCACATGAAATATGTAATGTATAACGACAGAAGAGTAAACTATACAGGATATTATCCTAATGCTGGTTCTTACAACGAAAATCCTAGTGGAGGACAACTTACATTAGATGAAGATTTTTTAACTTTTGAACACACTGATGGTCTAAATTATTTAAATACTGAGATTTCAAGAGTTGATGATATTTCTTCATTATTACAACTACCTAATACTGATAAATTTCAAATTAACGTAACAGAAGGGGTTGGAGCAGGTCTTCTTTATCCTAAAACCAATACAAAACTATTGGGAAAAGATCGCTATGATGAATTTCATGTTGCAGGATATGGTGTATCAGCTAAAGTTGGACTTAACTTTACATTCTACAAACATTTCTTTATCCAAACTGAATTAAAAGGAGGATATATCGACATGAATGATATAAGAACTACTAGAAGCACAGCTGATTCAGCAGAACAACACTTTTGGTTCTTACAAAGAATCGTATCTATTGGAGGAATCTTTAGAATCTAAAACATAATGTAAATAAAACTAAGCCACGCTCTCTTAATGATGTGTGGTTTTTTTTATTTCTTTATAAGTACGTGTATTAAAATAATTCAAAAATATTTGGTCAACAAATTATTTATTATTTACTTTGTATTTCAAAGTACTTTAAAATGGAAAACGAAAAATATCTAAATGACATAAGCGAAATCAAAAATTTGATGAACAAATCGTCACGTTTTATCTCCTTGAGTGGTTTATCTGGAATTTTAGCAGGCGTTTATGCTTTAGTTGGTGCATGGTTAGCTTACAAAACGATTTACTTTGACACTTCAACAATGGGTGCTTATCGCGATTTAGTTATTTCAGAAGAGGCCGTGATTCGTTTGTTGGTTATTGCAACTTCTGTTTTAGTATTATCGATTGCAACTGGAATTGGATTAAGCATTCGAAAAGCCAAAAAAAGTAATGAAAACGTTTGGAATAGTGCTTCTAGAAGACTGGTTATCAATTTCATGATTCCATTAGCAACGGGTGGATTTTTCATTATCTTTTTAATCGAAAAAAACATGTTTGGTCTAATCGCTCCCCTAACCCTAATATTCTATGGATTAGCGTGTGTAAATGCTAGTAAATATACGATTGGCGATGTTCGCTATTTAGGAATTACGATGATTGCTTTAGGATTATTATCGACTTGGTTCTTAGGATACGGATTGTTGTTCTGGGCATTAGGTTTTGGCGGTTGCCACATTTTATACGGGAGTTTAATGTTTTTTAAATACGAGAGAAAGTAATCAACTAACCTTTAAACTCTATACTTTTAAACTAAATCATGCTCAACATCATCCAAAATATCAACAAAGCCTTTGATCACCGAATTCGTTTGGGGATTATGTCGATATTGATGGTCAATGAAAGTGCCGATTTTAATATGTTGAAAGAACTTTTGGGTGTAACCGATGGTAATTTAGCTTCACATACCAAAGCTTTAGAAGCTGAAAATTATATTCAAATTGAAAAACAATTTATTGGTAAAAAACCTAATACAAAATACAGTGCAACAAAAGAAGGTCGTGATGCGTTCACGGCTCATATTGAAGCACTTGAAAAATTAATCAAGAAAAGCTAACCTATTTTTTTATCCATTTACTTTGAAATTCAAAGTTCTTTTAAGTATCAATTATGAGAGATTTATTCATCGAAAAAATGTACGAAATCAGTAAAAAACCCTATCAAAGATTCTTTAAAAAAGGAAAGGCTTGGGATATCAATGTCAATCAGTTGATACAACTTCCTAGTGATAGCTTGGGATTTCATTTGGGTTGCTTTTTATTGAAATACAACTTTGAAATCCAACCCAAATTAGAAGACCACGATATTATTCACGTGTTAACCAATACCGGAATTTCTGTTGTTGACGAAATAGGCATGCAATATTATTTGTACGGAAACGGTAAACGTAGTTTGTATTTACTCATGGTTATCATCACTGGAACGCTCTTCTATCCTACTCGATTATCGTATTTCAAACAACAATATTTAAGAGGAAAACAAGCACATGAATTCTACGGATTGGATTTTTTGAATATGCTTACAATTCCCATTACAAACATTCAACAAACCTTTAATATCAAATAACATGAATAAACTCATCAACATCAGTATGACTATCGGAATTTTATTCTTTATTGGAATGGAAATTATCAAAAACCTATCATCAGAAACAAAAACAAAACTCACAACCACATGGAAAAAGATTTTTTAAAATTGCCGTTGTCAACCCAAATGGCAATTGTATCGTTTGGAATTGGTTCTTTATTGTTTGTACTATACTTTCCATTCAAAGAATCAGACAATCTTATTAAAATTGGAATTATCTACGTAGTAATTGCATTAGTAGCAAATGGTCTAATGTTAATAAAATTAATTTATGATTGCTTTGTTCTACCTGTAGAAAGATTAAATATCATAAAGCAAATCTTGATTTTATTAATAAATGTACCAATATCATTCTTCTATTTTATAGTAATACTATATACAGTTCTTTCAAATCAACCTTTTTAATCAACAATAAATCAAACATCATGGAAACACAAATGCAACAAGAACCAAAAGTACCGTTCTTTCAAACCACAACCGCTAAAATGATCATGGTTGGAATTCTAACTCTAGTTTTAATCATTCCACTCGCTTTAGTACAAGAATTAATTGTAGAGAGAAGCCAACGCCAAAAAGAAGTCATTACCGAAACTACTTCCAAATGGGGAAATTCGGTTTATTTTTATGGACCGATTTTGAAAGTTCCTTACAAAGACCCAATGTCGGGAGCCAACAATTACGCTTATTTCTTTCCAGAAACATTAAACAATAAAACCGAAGTTACGATGGTGAAACCTTTGGAAAGAAGCATTTACAAATCGAATGTATTTACGACCAAAATGCAGTTTGATGGTAATTATACGAATCCAAATTTTGCTTCAAAAGGAATTCCTGCTGAAAACATTTATTGGAATCGCGCTAAGATTTTGATTCGAACTACCAATTTGAAAAGTCTGAAAGACGAAGTAAAAATGAAAATTGGGAAACAAAATTTGGCTTTTGAATCTGTTGCGAGCGGGACAAACGATAGTATTGAAAGTTTGGAAACGAACTATTTTGATTTCCAAAGTCTTCAAAACGATACGAAATTCAACTTCACCATTTCGTTTAACGGAAGCAAGCAAGTAAAAATGGTTCCGATTGGAAAAACTACGGATGCTAAAATGACTTCAAATTGGAATTCGCCAAATTTTAACGGAAACTTCTCACCTATTTCAAGAGAAATTACCGATAAGGGTTTTGAAGCGAATTGGAAAATATTACATTTCAATCGTCCGTTTGCCCAAAACTATTTTGAAGTTTTACCCGAACTAGGAAAATACGCTTTTACAGTTGATTTTATTACACCCGTTGACGAATACCAACAAAGCGAACGCGCTTCTAAATATGGCTTTTTAGTTATTGGATTAACGTTTTTAATTTTCTTTTTGATTCAATCAATCAGTAAAATTAACATTCATATTTTTCAATATTCGATGATTGGAATTGCA
>JACCEA010441898.1_pt1 | contig 18665 bp, 20 predicted proteins | sample 7449851 | NCBI WGS metagenome assembly JACCEA01 (sample SAMN15323453, study PRJNA562643) | freshwater metagenome | isolation source: river surface water | place: USA:Blue River Watershed | collected 2017-08-18
TTTCATCATAAACTTGTTTATCTAATATCTTTTTATAGAAATCAGCATCTACTTTGTAATTGTATCTTTTCTCAATTAAATCAGTCTGGTTTGGAAAGTAATAAAGATCATCATGAATAGGAATCTCAGGTGTATCATCATATAAATAATCTTTATCTACTTTTTTACCATCCACATGGTTGTCCCACAACTGATAAACATTTTGAAAGCTATTACAATACTTCTTCAACTCATTAAGATACATCTCTGAAAAGAATTTCTTAAATGACTTCTGAACATCAACAATAATTAATGTATCATTACTATAACTTTCAAATGTTTTGATGTATTGCATATCATATATATTAAATAAAAAACCCATCAATTTCTTGATGGGTTTAAGTATTTTCATTAGTTAATTTTCAATTAAGCTGGTAATTCTTCTTCACCTTCTTCGCCTTCACCTTGTGCCTCTTCTTCTTCACCTTGAGCTTGTCCTTGTGCTTGACCTTGAGCCTGTCCTTGAGCCTGTCCTTGAGCCTGTCCTTGAGCCTGTCCTTGAGCCTGTCCTTGAGCCTGTCCTTGAGCCTGACCTTGAGCTTGTGGTTCTTCAAATTCTTCTTCTTGAGCTTGTCCTTGACCTTGTGGTTGTTCTTGTGTTTGAGCTTGTGGTTGAGTTTGAGCTTGTGGTTGAGTTTGAGCTTGTGGTTGAGCCTGTGCCTCACCTTCTGTTTGAACTTGTGGTTGACCTTGAGTCTGTGCTTGTGACTGACCACCACCCATTAAAGCTCCACCAGGAATCTTCTCAACATCTAAGTTGTTCATATTAATATACTTAACAATTTCTTCAGCAATATCAACATCACCAAAGAACTGACGTAAGTTTTTACCAGTAGTATCTTTTACTTTTTTAACATAAGCATTAATCAAAGATTGAGGAATATCAATCATAGTCTTTACTTTGTAGATATCGTTGACTTGAAGAACTGATTCTTTGATAATCTCTTCTCTGTTCTTTTTTACACGATAATTTTCAAATGTTCTAATATGCTTCATTTGTAATTAAATATTTTTTATGTTTTATATATTAATATGAAAAAGTCATTTTTTTCATATTAATTTACTAATACTAATCCGAGTATAAGTCCTATGATAGCAACACCACCACCGACTCCACCGAATATCATCTTAGTCTTCATCTTTCTAATTTGCTTGTCTTTAAGGTCTATCATTTGTTGTCTATTCTCAACTTGACCTTCAAGGATGATTATCTTCTTTAGATAACCAGCAATTTCACCTTGTAGAGCATCAATCTGTCTGTCCTTATTATCTAGACTTTTCTTAAGATTTGATATTTCTAACTTCTGAGAAGCTATAACATTATCTTTATCATTTATAACTTTTACACAAACAGAATCATAATCAGCCATCTGTGAGTTTAGTTTCTCAAATAAAGATAGTAACTCTGAATTATTGTCTAAAGCCTGAGCTTGTGCAATAGTAATCAAGCAAATCTGTTGACCATTTGAATCTGTTTCAAACCTTGGATACTCAATAGACTGACCAAAAGCCACCAAAGTGGAAATCAAAGCTAATGCAATTAATAAAAACTTTTTCATTTGTTGTTAGTTTTATTTTTTAGAGATTCCAAAAGAGCATCTCCTGTTCTATTAGGTGGATTTTTCTTGAATTCTTCAATTTTATTTTGAGTCTCCTTCATATCACCTTTAATTCTATCTAAATTTGCCTTAGATTTATTAGCCTCTAATTCCGCTTTTCTGGTTTGAGACTCTAATCTAATATTTTCTTGTTTAAGTTTATTATCTTCTACGGATAAACTGTCAAACTTAGCTCTCCAGGAACTAATTTCTAAATCAACTTTCTTCTTTTGATTTTCCAATTCTTGAAATTCTTTCTCTAACTGCTTTACTTTCTCTTTATATTCAGAATTACCACCAAAGAACCATTTATAACCAAAGAAAAGAGAAACAGCCAACAGAACTAAGATAAGAATAGATTTTACATCTAATTTCATGTTAAACTTTTATTTTGATAGTATATATAAAAACTTCAATATCCTTTATTTTTTAAAATTTAATATATATATTTGTAAAATAATATAATCTCAATGGAATATAAAAGACTAATTTCTTTCGATTTTGATGACACTCTTTGTCTGACACCTAATCCGGAAGAGGGTAAAACAATATGGAAAGAAAAAACAGGAACTGACTGGCCATATGGTGGTTGGTGGGGAAAGTCTGAAAGTTTAGATTTGGATATTTTTGATATACCAGTAAATCCTTGGGTCTATTCGGAATATTTAAAAGCAACATCTGATCCTGAAAATTACGTAATTTTAGCAACTGGTAGACTTAAAAAAGCACCAGGTATGTTAGAAAATGTCAACAACATTCTAAACAAACACAATCTTTCCTTTGATGAGATTCATCTAAATTGGGGTGGTGATACATTCAAGTTTAAGACAACTCTATTTGAACAACTTATACAAAAGTTAGGAGTAGATGAATTTGTAATGTATGATGATAGAGAAGAACATTTAGTTAGGTTTAATGAATGGGCAACTGAACATCCTGTAGATGTAACAGTAGTAGATGTAGTAACAAAACAAATTAAAAAACATAATAAAAAATAATATGGCAACAATTACAAAAAAGAAAACTAAATCAAAAGTAGATGAAATTCTTTCAAAACCATACAAACTAGTATTGCACAATGATGATTATAATACCTTTGACTGGGTTATAACTTGCCTTATGAAGGTTTGTGGTCATGAATTTGAACAGGCTAGTCAGTGTGCTCATATTGTTCACTTTAGTGGCAAGTGTGATGTAAAATACGGTGACATAGAGACTATTTCAACTATGAAAGATAAACTTAAAAGCGCTGGTCTAAGTGTGACTATGGAAACAAATGATTAAGTTCTACCAAACCAGTTACCATTCATACTTTGACCACCTTTGAATCTGTTCATTTGTTGTCTTCTTATTTTTAAAACTTGACCGTAGTCAACTCCCTCAACATAATCCATGTTTTTAAGACACTGTTGAACATAATTCATATATTCCTTATCAACAAATTTACTTGACCATTCTTCAACCATTTCAGAAAAGTCATGTCTAGAAAATACTGTTGTGGCATTTACAATTGTCATGACAGTATCATCATGACCAACATCAGCAGCGTATCTAGTATTACCTGCTGAGGTAGTATGTTTGACAAATGTTGTTATTTCTCTAATATTTTCTTCATTTGTAATAACAAAACCTTTAGTCTGCATTAAATCTTGATAGTCTTTGACCATTAAGTTTTTATTCTCACCAACTTTTAATCCGACTTTTTCCTCATTAGCGTCCGCTCTATGTTTGTATCTAACAAAAACTGATGAACCGTAGTTATTATTACCATCAAAAACATGTGGTAGTTCAGCAAATAGTGTGTTTCCATAGTTATTCAACTCAACAACTACTTTAACATTATCTGGATTAAGATATTCAAAAACAATCATATACAACAATTCAGCAAGTTGTTTTACTGATATGTAGTTATTTCTATAAATTCCTATCTGTTCAAGTCTAAAAAAATCAACAATAGATTTGTAAGATGGTTTCTGTATCTCAACTAAGTCTTTTGGTTTCTCAGATATTCTAAAAATATTTATGATTGAATAGTCTTGACCCAATCCTTCCGAAATATCAACTGAGATAACAATTTTATAATCTTTTCTTTTGAGTGGTAAAAATACATCATCATCATCAACCCATTTTAAGTCTTGATAGCTGAATTTAAGTCTTTTATCAAATTCCGGTATTTGTTCAAAAATATAGTTCTTTTTGTTTCTAAGAAGTTCATCTATAATAGCCTCATTCAATAGAGATTTAGAAGCATTAATAAATCTTAAACCATATTCTTGATTAAATGCATCTTCACCTCCAATGTCCTTTATGGCTTCTTCCTTCCAAGTTGTAATCTCTGATATAGCCATAATAGGAACTTCAAATCCATTCTTATCTATAAATGTCATCTTTTTGACATCTTCCTCAGTACAAGAATCATTATTAAAAACATGAATTACATCTTTTAATAAATCCATATTGTATTCCATAAAAACCTTAGTATGTGACTGCCAAGTATCACTGACCAAACTAAATATTTCTTCTTTAGTAACACCATACTCATACATCTTGTGTGGATTCAATCTTATATAAGTCACAAATCTTCCAGGAACCTGATACCAATAAACTCTCATTGGTTTATAGTTATTCTTCTGTGGATCACCGTCAGGTCTTTCAGCATCAGTAAGTAATCTATGAAATAAATTCATACCATTTGGAGTTGATGTGATAATAATTTTTGAGTTTTGAACAGCGGCGGTAGTTGGAAAGGCTGCGGTATAGTATGGTTCTATAATATTTGATGGAATGTGAGCAAACTCATCTAAGTAAAGAACATCAATAGTAAAACCGATTGCTGGTGTTTTTGTTCTTGCTGATGTTTTTATTCTACAACCATTCTCAAATGTAAGTGATTTTTGATTCCAAGTCTTAATACCGGGTTTCAAAAAGAAAGGTAGTAAACTGTAGATAGACTTTATCTTATCAACAATCTCAACAGCTGTATCTCCCTTGTTTGCAACAATCATTATATTCTTATCATTGTCAAATAGAATTTTATGTAACATGAAAATAGCAGATGAAATTGTTTTACCAACCTGACGTGAAGCCATCAAAATATTGAATCTATTATTTACAAAGTTATCAAGTATCTCTTTCTGATAATCTCTCAATTTGATAGAACCAACTGATCCATCTTCTCTTTTTACTTTACAGTATTTTTCAACAAAATAATGCACATCCAAGGCACATCTAATATACTCTTGTTGTTCATCCGCTGTCATTTTGAATGTTACACCGGCTCTTCTTAGTCCAATTTCACTCTTTAACCAGGGATTCTGGTATCTTTTTAATACAATACCATCATTTATCTTGTCGGTCGCGTCATCTACTAATTTAGTAGTGAATATCATTTGTCTTTCCTGTTGTGGTAATGCCATATTTTTTAGGAAAAGTAATTTTTTAATATATATTGTAAAAAACCGCCTTCTATGTCAAAAACTGAAAATGAAAGAAATAGAATTAAGGATGAATTTGATGAAATTCAATCAGAAAGTGGTGAATTTGATATATCTAAACATTTAGCCAGACCTGAAGACTTACCAGATTTAGGACAAATTGAGATTTATGACTATGATTCAGATATGACTGTTGCTCATCAACAGTCTATGGAGATATTAGAATCTCTTGTTGACTTATATCTAAGTGATGTTCCTCAGTTAAAAGAACATCCTTATATAAAGAATAAAATGAGAGAGGATGCTACCGTTTACGCAGAGACAATCTTTTTACAAAAAATGACAAGAAAGAATTTTCTATCTCAATTAAGACAAGTAGATAATGGTGATAATTCAGCTAGAATGCATGAAGTAGTCAATCAAACTATTGGCCAAATAAGAGAAAACTCTAAATTCTCTTCTACTCAAAGAACAGAACTTGAGAAATTTTATAAAAATCTAAGAAAAGACTTAGGTCTTAATGAAATAGATAGTCCCGATGTTCAAAAGGCGGTAGAATCATCACAAGAGAATACAAATGACTCAGAATCTGGAGCAATATTTGATAACAGGAAACTTAATGATTTAATCAAAAATGCAATGATTAATAAAGAAAAAGACAAAGAAAAGTAATTACTTAAACTTAAAATTTTCAAAAGTCTTTATAAGGTTTCCAGTTTCCAATAAAACTTTAGTAGTAACAAACTTATTAACTTTGTTAAATGTTACTTTATTAACATATAGTATATGTTCTTTTTCCTTTATTTCTTTTTTGATAATATCTTTTATAGAACTATCAGTATTGGATAATAAAGTCATCAAAAATTTGTTAACATCAGATGCAAGTTTAATAACAGAATCCTCATCATCATAGAATAAAACTTCATCATACTTAGTAATCTTTTCATCAACAAATTTATCACCATCTGTTTTATAACCTATCAAGTGTTGTAGAAGTAATCTAACCTTTTTATGTGATATTGAGTCATTATTTCTGTTGTAGAATGTTTCAGAAATAAAATAGTAAGACTTTATGTTTAATCCATTATCTCTTAATTTATCTTCAATTTTTGAAATCATTAACTCATAGTTTCTCTTAGTATTTTTAGAACATATAAAATAGATATCATCATCCGTATTTTTAAGATGCATTATATTTTCAAAATTTATACTATAATCAATATTCTCTATCAACTCTTTATTCATAAACTCTTGCATAGAAAATCCAAGTGAAGAAAAATCTGACCTATAATTCTTTGCTTTAATTTTAAGAGTGTTAACTAAATCTTCGGGTAACCAATAAGTAACACCACTGAAATTTAACGAGTTATTTTGATTTCTATAAATGCCATTTTTAATAAGATTAAATTCTGACTGAGATATCTTCATAATAGGAATATTTGGAGATTTCTTATCAACAATCCAAACCTTAGCATCACTCACTAAAAGTGTGTCTATGTCAAAAAAATGTGCTCTCATTTATAATTTGTTACTTTATATCTAATTTGATGAGGCATGCCATCAAATCGGTCACCTTCATACTCTTTGTCTTTCCACTCAATACCACCACTTAAATCATTTTCAAAACTTTGACATTTTTTACATTGTTTAGGTGGAAATTTTTCATCACCGACTATTGTCATTTCTTCTTCTTTGTAAGAAAAAGTTCCTTTACACCAAGGATTTCTACAAACAGTTTTTAATTCTTCCATATAGTATATATAAAAAAAGAAATCCCATCAAATGACGGGATTTTCTTTACTTATGTTTTTTTAATTATCTAATCATATCTTTACTTATTGCGAAATTATAAAGTGTAGGTAGATTTAAGTATTTTATAAATCCATCTCTAATATCCGAAAGTTTCTTTGATTTTTTTACAATATTTACTACTAAAAATCCAAACTCTTCTTGAAAGTCTAAATAACATTCACACCATGGCTTTTTATAGTGATTGAGTGTTCTCCATTCATTATAACCACCAGATAACCAAAATAAAGATTTTTCAGGAGTAATTTCTTCATATTTCATTTTTTTATCTATTTCAACATTCCACATTGAGTCATTATAGTCTACATTTCTCATAAGTATACAAACTGCTTCTGCTACATCTGTTGTAATTTCATTTCCAATTTCAAAAAAATACCCATCTCCATTCTTAGTCACCCTAACTGTTTTTTGATTCAAAATTTCCTTAGCTCTATCTTCAAGAGCAATTCTTTTTCTCTTCATAGTAAATATTATTTTTTTATATCTTGTGTTAGATTAATACCGCTTTGCCATTTTCCGCCAAAATTGCCGTTTTCCCAAATTCCATTGTGGAAATCTCCAAAGAAATCACCATTTTTAAAAATGCCATAGTGCCAGTCTCCTGACAAGAAACTACCACCGTGCCAAACAAGTGTATCTTTGTGAATTTCTATCTGAGCATTTTCTATCTCAGAGTCAATTAACCAATAAAAACCTTCTTTGTAAAGAATGTCATTTATTTCATGCTGACTTGTATATGTCTTACCACGAAACTTTAGTTCTGAATATCTCATATGTTTAATATGAATTTATACTGTATATATTTGAATTTTTTATTGATTAAAACTAAATTCTGAATTTTGAGAGAATTTCAAAAGAAAAAAAATAAAAATTTATTTTAAAATAAAAAAAACCGAGATTTTACTCGGTTTTTTATAATTTGGTATTTTTTTGATTTTTTTATTGACTTTTTAAGAACTCTAACTCTTCTTGACTAAGAGAATTCATACCACTTGCAGAAATTTTATCAAGAATAGCATCTACTTCAAGTACAATTTTAGATGTTGAATCTACTTTCTGAGTAGTTACTGACTCTAAAGTTTTTTGTGTAGTAGTCTTTACTTTTTTTACAGAGATTGGAGTCATAGTAATTAACTTCTTAACTTCTCTTTTAGAAACAGGACAATAAGCTGGTTTGACTACAATATCACCATCTTTTGGTTGATAAGCCACAAAATATTCACTTGTTACATCAATCCAGATTTTTACAACTTCTATCTCTTTGAGTTTTAGAATTTGCTCAGGGTGAGTATTTACCATAGTAGAAACTCGGTCAATGTTACTTGAGTTTACAGTTCTCAAGTCTAAACATACTATATTTTTGAAGTTGATTATCATAGTGGTATTTATTTATACAAATATAAAGAAGTTTTCTGTAATATCAAAATTATTTGAAACTTTTTAGAAAATTTAGTTCTTCTTTAGTTAGAGAGTCCATTCCAAATGCGCTAATTTTATCTAAAACACCATCAACAGTGAGTTCAACTTTTACTTTTTCTACTTGTTTTTTTTCAACTTTCAATTTAGCAAAAGAAGGCATTTTAGGAACCTTTACAGGTTTAATTGACAAAACAGCCTTTCTAATTTTAGAGGTCAATACTGGATGATATTGTGGAGAAAAATAAACATCATCAATGTTATCAGTATCAAGACCAGCTATAACATAACCACCACCGATATGAATCCAAAGTTTCTTACAACCACCATTTTTCATCTTACAAAGAAACTCATGGTCTATATCATAAGTGGCTCCTATTGCATCAAGTTGATTCTCAGTATGAGATTTCAAACTAATACAAATTACATTTTTGAGATTGATTGTAGACATATTTTTAGATTTCATAATGTAAATATACAAAAAATTATTTACTTATTCAAATACTTTGAGAAAATTTCCAGACCTCTACTGGATTGGACTTATTTTCTTTGAGACCAAAGACACTCTTAAAAGGTTTCTTGAAAACTCTTACTTTTTCACCAGTTCTTGAGTTACAGAAAAACTTTACTGAACTAAAATCATCATCACCAAATGCATAAAGTGTCTTGAACCTCTTATCCTCGGTTCCTTTTTTAGTGATTCTTTTAATCTGGTAGCAAAAGTTGTTTGACCCCTTGACACCAACATAGAATCTAGTCATAACTAAACCTCTCGAGATATCAACTTTTGGCGAAAAGGATTTGAAATTCTTCATAGTGTTTAATAAATTTCTACAAATATAGTGAAAATATTTAGAATAGAAAAGTTTTTTTTGACTAAAACTATTTAATATATATGTTGAAAAAAAATCGCAATTTTTGTATGAAATATCTACACAACAGAGATCAGTTTATTAATAAAAGTCTAAATAAAATCAACGAGTATAAAGAGCTTGAAAATCATCCTTTATATAAAGAGTATTTAATTACAGAAGCAGAGAGTGGACCTTTCGCAAATGATATTCCCTGGGGTGATTCTTTATTAGGAAGACTTATAAACTCTGTTATAAGAAAAGCAAAAATTGGAGCTAACTTAGTTAGAATTAAAGGTGTTACAAGAAGACTAAGAGATGCTTTTGATGCTCTAATGGGTCAATCTGTTGCAAATGAGTTATCAGAAGAAGAAAAAAAGGAGTTTAGTAAACTACAAATCTTTATCTTTTTAGATGCTTTAGACAAAGCTATAAAAGAAGGAAGAAAGGTTGGTATAATCAAAGGACTTACAGATGATGCTATAAAACAACTCAAGTTTGTTGTTGAATATGTAAATGAGTCTGAAATATTTACAGGTAAAGATACTCTTAAAAAACTAATGGCCGAACTAGAAGAGTTTAGGAAATTCTTAAACCAATTCAAAGATGATGAAGGTGAAGATGATCCATCAATATCAGAAGAGGGTGATGAAGAGGGAGAAGAAGGAGAAGAAGGAGAGGGAGAGGAAGGAGAAGGTGACTCCTCTACAAGTGGTTCTAAGTCCTCAGAAAGTCTTTACCCTACTATGATAAAAAACTTAAAGGCACTAGCAATTATAACAGACGCTTACAAAAGAGTAAAGATTGAGACCGCTAAAGGAAAAGAACAATCAACTCAAACTACAAAAAGAACTTACAAAACTCTACCAGGTGACACTGTTGATAAGATTGTTGCAAAAACAGATGTAAATGTCAAGAAGTTGACAGCAGATGTTCTTAGACAAAAAAACACTGAAGTGTTAAAAGCATTTCCTAAAAATAATCAGACTCTTAAACCTGGTCTAATTTTAGTTATGGAGAGTGTTCAATTTATAAATGAAGCACTACCAGGTGGTAGTCCAGAGAGAGGTAATATCAAAGGTGGAGAAGACCATCTTACTCAAGCTTTTACTAAGTTAAAGAAAGATATTGAAGTATTGATTTCTTCAAAGGAAAAGGGAGTAGGTATTGATACCAACTTTATAAATGCTATTACTTCAAAGGCGGTTGATACAAATACTAAAAACCTGATTAAATCTCTTTACACAGAAGTAAACAGATATTTAGTAGGTGATAAAAAAGGAACTTTACAAGACAAGGATCCTTTATACAAAGAAAGTTTGGAAATAATTGCCGATAAAAACAAGAGAGTTATTGCGGCTGAAAAGATTGCAAGATTTACCAAAAGAGCTCTACAGTTTGATAAAGAAGGACTCTATGGTGGTTTAGGTGACTTATCTAAGCCTCTAAAAGACTTTGTTGATTCCATAAAGGAAATTATGCAAATGTCACCAGCTGAACCTAAAAAAGAAGAACCTAAAAAAGAGGAATCTAAAAAGGAGTCAAGATTAGCAAGATACTCTGAGTTTAGACTAATTAGAGAAGCAGAGGGAGATGAGGAAGATGAAGATAGAAAGGTTTCAGATCCGAGACAAAATACAACCTCTCAGAAGATTAAAGACTACTGGGAAAAGAAAGTTGATATTAAGGAATTTGTTATGGATGCTACCGAAGTTACTAAAATTAAAACAAACTTCGACACAGCAGCCAAGAAGAAGCAAGACTCAATTATTATAAACGGAATAGATCCAATACTTGAAATAGTAAAAGTGTTCAATAGAGCTTATAAAATTCACACCACACAGGTTATTCCATCTGGTAGAAGTGGTGGAAAAGTTTCAAATAGCGTATTCATGGAATATACTTGTTTTGGAACTGGAAGTCCTGAGAATGCTGGTTCAGGTGGTGGTCCTTATAGAAACAATGCGATATTTAATCAATGGGAAAATGCAGTTTTAGATATAATGGGAGAACCTAAATACCAACCAATATTCAATGTAGAGACTAAGATTAACATGGGTGGTAAGATGATTGAGAAAGCGGGAGCTAACTTAGCCAAGTTTATGAGAAATATGTTAGATGCTGAGGATTTATACAAAGGAGATAGCGGAAAAGAGGGTGGAGCTCAGGCGAGATTTCTTAAAGAATACTTTGGTTATGATGAAAAAGACCCAAATAAAATATCAGAACAGATATCTTACAGTGATGACTTAAAAGTGAACGCTGAAAACGCGGCAGGAACTAATTCTAAAAAATTAGACTTCACAGCAGTCAATATACCATTTGGTGATCCTAAAGAACTATCTAAAACTTTCATTGCAATAAATGCTGATAGAGATGGTACTAATAGACAATTTTTTGGGTTTATACAATCAGTTGATTCAGAGTATCTTTATATAACATATTGTGGTACTTTCTACTTCTACAAACAATACATCTTACAGACTGGACATACATTTGCTGAGAATATTAAGGGTGAGTTTCCTTTCACACCAGAGATGGATAGAACTGCTGACTCAAGAGGTGGTGAAAAAAGAGAAGAATATAGAATAAAAGGATTCAGAGTTAAAATAAATGAATTTATAACTGACAAGGGTGAGTTCAGAGTGAAAAGAGTAGCAATCAGACACATTAGTAAGTTTGAGAATGGTAAAAATAAACCCGATGCTCCGGCAACTTTGATTGCTGAGGATAAAGATGAGAGTTTCTTAATAAAAGGCATTTATACATTATGTGATATGACTTCTGATAAAGTCTCTACAGGTAAGGATAAAAAGAGATTTAAAATTGAAAAAGACTCTAAAGTAATAAATGAAAAGATTAAAGCTATTGGTGGTATACCAAATATCACAGGTGTACCAGAAATAAGTAAAACTTATTTAAAGAAAGAATGAGAAAGATAAAATCATTTCAATTATTCACAGAGGAAGTAGATTTTAGTCCAAAGGTCACTGATGAACCTGATATCAAAATGGCTAAAGAAAAACTTGCCACATTAAACAAACAAATATCAGAGTTTAACACACTTAAACCTAAGATAGATTACTTCTATCTTAACTCTGCAACAGATGCGGACATTGAAGTTAAAATCAAACAACTAATTGGAGAAACTGATGCGAAAGCCGGTCAGGATAGAAATCCATTTCTAGTAGAATATCTTCATGTTGCAAATCTTAAGAGGAAAATTGATAAAAATCAAAAAGACATAACTCAGGATAAGTTGAAGAAAGATGACTTTTCACAAGAGTTAAAATTCGCGACAGAAGCATCCACAAAAGAGGCTGTGAATGCTAAACTAAAAGAAATAGATAGTAGAATGTCTACTAAAAGCTCTGATATAGCAACTCTAAATCAACAGATTGCAGAATCAGAGAAAAAACTTAAAGAAAAAATGACATCTATTCAAAAAGAAATGATGAATAATATCAAAAAAATATCAAGTCAGAGTCAAAAATAGAAAAAATATCATTTTTTAAGTTTTATATATACTACATAACATAAAAAAAATTATTAAAAATATGGCAATTCAAATTGGAAAATACAAAAGACCAGGAATCTTCATAGAAGAATTTGACCAATCAATCATCACTACACCAGTAGTAGAGGGTATCACAAACATGGTAATTGGTGTGTCCAAAAAAGGACCAGTTAATACACCGATTAGATTAACTACTCTTAATGATTTGGAGTCTATTTTTGGTCAGCTAGACAGAGGACTAGAGAGAAAAGGTTCATTTTTCCACAGAACTATCCAAAAAATGTTGGAAACAGCACCTGTGTTTGCTATCAATCTATTAAACACAGATGATACACTTGATGTTATTGAGTATCAATCTCTATCAGCATCATCTGGATATCTAAATGATATTGAAAGAGAAGGTCCTTACAGAAGATTTTTTGATACAACTGGTTTCTGGAAAAGAGATACCGAATCTTTTATCAATTTAACTAAAAATAACGTGGGTTATACAGAAAGAGCACTTAGTTTAACAAACCTTTCTGATAAATACATCACAGCTTTTGTATTCAAAACCGCTAGAACTGGTTTTGATAGAACTCTTATCGAATGGTATGGTTCTAAAGAGAAACTTCCTCCATATGTTAACGCAAATGACTTTGCTTCTGACTATATGGTTGATGTAGTTGTTGTTGGTGGTGATTGGTCAAACTACCAAGAATTGGCTATAGACAATAGATGGTCACAGTATTTTAATGCTTCTGGTTTGATTAAGTCTCAAGTTAGAAGTTTTGCTAATGATAGAAATGTTACATTGTTAGCTTACTATGAAGGTTTGTCATTGATTCCATATTTTAGAGATGCCAACGGCACTAATATTTTTATTGAAACGGTAATTAACAGAGATACAGACAGAACTGGTTTATTCTGCGCATTCAACTCAGATTTAGTTGAAACTGACTACTACAATGGTCTATTAGACCTTTTAGGTAATACAATAGCTGGTGTAAATGAGACTAATATAGATTTCTTATCTTATAAAGAAACTATCGCTGAATCTATAGAGATTACAGCAGTTCCACTTGACTTACCAGGTAACGTATCTGCATTATTAGGTGGTGGTTATGGTTATACAAGTCAGAACCCACACGCATTTGATGACGGTACTTCAGGTCCAAGATCAAGTGGTGTTGTAGATGCTAGCAACTTTGATAATAGAACAGCTTGGTTTGCTGAAGGATATACTTATAACCTTACACAAGTTGCGGCTCCGATTTCATCATCAGCTTCAATTTCTGTTTCTTACACTGCTGGTTCTGGAGCATTCGCAGTTATTGGTGATAAAGAAGTTCCTCTTTCAGGTACAACTTCACTTACTATAAACGCAAGTGATTACAGTATATCTTCAGGAACACTTTCTTTTGTATCAACAATAGTTCTTAACTCAGCAGGTGAAATCAACTTGATTAACAATTTAGTTGGTTCAACTACAGTTCCAGCTAAACCAGCTGTAGCTGTAAGTGATATAGTATTAAGTTATATTGAATTTGATATGGCTAATGGTCAAATCATTCCTTACACTGTTAACTTAGAAGAAGTAAGTGTAGACACAGCAGGTTACATTGACTATAGTTTTGGAACTACAGTTACAGATGACTACTTCATAGCAACTCAAAGTACAGCGGGTTCAATTAAAGTTGAGTTCCAAAATACTAACACTGTTGCAGCAGTAAATAATTACAAACAATATAGAAGAATCAAAATGTTCAACAGATTAGTTGACCTTATTGATTCAGCAAATAAATCTAAAATGGTTCTTTGTCTTGGTCCTTCAAATAACTTTGACAAAGTAAGTTTAGAGAATATGACAATGACTAATATTGTTACATCCTCTACCTCAAATAAATCATTTATATTGAATACAGGACTATCAAATTCACAATTAGCTGATATAGCTAATGGTTATTTTGTAGTCTATACATTAGATAATGAGTTTATCTTAGGTACAGATTCTGTTACTACTAAGTCTGAGAAGCCTTCAGTAGCTGATGGCGTTGTAGCTAAATACTCTAAATTCTATAGTAGATTCTATGATGGTATCATAAATACAGGCGACTACTTCTACTCAAACAAACTTACTGTTCCTCCTTTCTCTGCTGGAGATGTTGTGAATGTAATATTCATTGATGGTGAAGATGGTACTAACGGAAACCCTGGAACAATGAGTGCTACTTCATCTTTCGCAGGTAATAACTACATTGTATTTGAAAGTCCAGTTGATCCAGGATGGTTAACTTATGAACAAATAATAGTTCCAGGTTCTGAAAAGAATGTAGGTTCATTTACTATCATAAGTAATGAATCTGGTTTAGCTCAAGACCTTGGATATCCAGCTGGATACTACGCATATCAAGTAAATGAAGAAGTAGTATATGAAGAAGTGTTCAATGCTTCTATAATCTATGATGTTTTAGTTAAACATTACTTAAAAATGTATTTGAATAATAATGGTTCTTTAGCGGTTCAATTTATGGATGAAGGATATACAGCAGTTGAAGCAGTAGATACTATCGCTAACAACACATTCTTTATTCAATCTGCTAAATCTAACTTCAAACAAACTATTGAAGTTGAAGTACCTACAGGATACACTCAAGTTCCTAACAAGATACTTATCAACGGTTCAAGATATACAGAAGTTAAAATTGGTGATTTCTTATCAGCATACTATGACCAAACATTATTAGTACCTGGGGAAGCACCGAGAAAACTTACAAGAATTCTTAGTAAGAAAGCATACGCAGGTGACCCATCATTAGTAGAGATTACTTGTGATTCAAGAATCGCAACAACTAACTTCAGTGGTGACCTTCAAGCTACAAGATATACTTCAGTAGATAATTACGCTACTACATACAAAGCAATATCTCTTAAAGGATTCAGAGTAAGAACAGCTTCTTTACCTGATGGAACTGAAACAAGACAGAATCAAATCCTTAACATGGTTGCTAAAGGTACTCCTTTATTCAAAGCAATCACAAACAAAGAAGCAATTGACTTTAGATATCTAATTGACTCTTTTGGATTAGGATTAACTGAAAGATCTAAACAACAATTAGTTGACATCTGTGGTGAGAGATTAGACGCACTTGGAATATTGAATATGCCTTCAATGAAGTCATTCAAGAACTCAAGTTCACCTAGTTTCGTAAACTCAGAAGGTGTTCTACAATTAGAGTATGTTGCTCAAGGTGGAGATCCAGAAAGTTCACCAGCGTTCCTTTACTCGTTCGGTGACGGAGCAGGTTCAACTTCAGTTGGATACTTTATGCCTTATGTGACAGTAAATGATAATGGTAGACCAGTAGATGTTCCACCAGCAGCTTGGGTTGGTACAACTTATATGAGAAAACACATCTCAAACATTAGTGGTATCACACCTTGGACAATCGCAGCGGGTGTTACAAATGGTAGAATAACTAACATTGTAGCAACTGAAATGGACTTCACATCAACTGATATTGAATTTATCAATCAGGCTCAAATGAATCCAATTGTATTCAAGAGAAACAGAGGAAATGTGATTGAAACTGAGAATACAGCTCAAACACTTTACAGATCGGCTCTTTCTTACTTACACGTAAGAGAAGTTCTTATTGAACTTGAAAGAGAGTTGTCTAGAATGTTGTTAGACTTCCAGTGGAAATTTAATACACCTGATATTAGAGCAGAAATTAAACTTAGAGCAGATGTTATCTGTGAGACTTATGTAAGTAAAAATGGTTTATTTAACTACTTTAATAAAATGGACGAAGAAAACAACACTAATGAAATCATTGACAACCAAATCGGTGTTCTTGATACATATGTTGAACCAATCAAGGGTATGGGTATTATTGTAAATAATATTACAATCTTGAGAACTGGAGCAATCTCAGCAGGTGGATTTATCAACGGATAATTTCAAATAACAATAAATTAAAAAAGAGGAAAGTGAAAACTTTCCTCTTTTTTTTTGCTATAACCGTATAAGCAAAGTCATAGGGAAAAATATCCTAAGAATATATAATAAAAAATAACTACATATTATGTCTAATAATGATAAAGAAATTATGAGTGAAGAGGAATACCTAAAAAAACATTTAGGTCAGATTGAAAACTCAAAAAACCCAACAAATAGTGATATTCCTTTTGTCACTCAACCAAAGATAGATACTAATAGAACTACCGATCTTCAGTTTTTTAACTTTGATATTAAAGAACTTCCATGTGGTCAGTTCTATCCAACTGGAACCATCTTTATGGTTAGACCAGCTCAAGTCAAAGAGATTCAATCTTACTCAATGGTAGATGATAATAACTTCTATGATATTGTTGAGAAAATGAATGATATCTTACAAGCATGTGTAAGGGTAAAATATTCAGATGGTAAAATGGGTTCTTTTATAGACATAAAGGATCAAGATAGATTATTTTTAATATTTTTAATTAGAGAGTTAACTTTCCAACAAGGAAATTCATTAACAGTAACAACAAGATGTACTTGTGGAAGTGAACTTAATGTTGAACTTAAAAGAGACCATTTTGTATATCATGACATAGATGAAAAACTAGATAGATTTTTCAGTCCTTCTACAAGGTCTTATCACTTTAGTACCGTAAATGGTAAAGAGTTTGAACTTACTCCACCAAACATTGGTCTTCAAAAATCTTTTACTGATTATATACTTAAAGAAAATAATGAGAAAAGAACTCCAAATCTTTCATTCCTTAAAATTATACCATTTATGTTATCAGGTAGAACTTCTATAACTTATGAGGGAATTAAAGCAAAACTTAAAGAATTTGAAGAGATAGATGATATTTCTTTCCAATTCTTAAATGCAGCTGTAAGCAAAATGACATTTGGTATCAAAGAATTGAAGAAAAAGTGTTCGTGTGGTGAGGAGGTCCACACCGAAATGCAATTTCCCAACGGAGCGTCAGGTATTTTCGTTATTCATGATGCCTTTGAAGCATATATTAAAGAATAAACTTCTTTTACAGAAACACTTTCACACTCAAGAGGCAATGATGGATGAGTGGCCATTTTGGATGTTTGAAGAAAATATTAAACTTGTCAATGAAATTATTGAAGAGGAAGAATCAAACAGAAAGAAAGAAGAAGACTCACAACAAAAGAATATGCCGAACTTTGACGCCAACTCTATGATGAGAAACGCAAGTAGTATGGCAAGTAGTATACCAAAATACTAATAATTAATACAAAGCATAAAAAAACCCATCTAAAGATGGGTTTTTTAATTTTAAAAAATCTATTAATATCCAGAAACCAATGGAGGATTAATAGTAAAGTTATTATCAATGTACTCATCAATGAAGTAGTCATATAAGAAGTCAGCTTGAACTGATTCAATGATATTGTTTGATGACCAGTCAAGTTCATAACCAGCTAATTGTTTGATTTGAACGTTTTGATAAGTCACACGTCTCAATACAACACCTTTTTTGTCATGTTGGTTTACAATAACAGTTCCGATAATATCACTCTTATAGTGAAGAGAACCATTTTGTGAATTAAATACTAAATCATACCAAGCTTTCAAGGTATTCCAAGTCTCCATAGAACCTTGTTGGTTTACATTAACATTGAATTTAATGTTAAATTCACCAGAGGTTTTAGTTGGAGTTGTCAAGAACTGACGAGTTGAATACTTGAATCTTTGTTCTTTAACACCAACATCAAATTGTGTTAAGTTCATTGAGATATTCAATGCATTTTGTAATAATAAGATAGGATTTCTACCTTGTGCTTGTAAAATTACAGGTAATACAAATGTAATCTCAAAGAGGTTTGTGTATACTACCTCATCAGGTAACGTACCAGGACCACCCGGTGAACCAGTGTTTAAAAGTTGAGTGAAGTGCGGTAATGGCATATGTTTTTAAATTATTTTTTTATAAATTATATATTTTTCTTACTTTTCTCTTTATCCCTATTTTAAAATATTATGTTACAAAA
>JACCEA010442015.1_pt1 | contig 18639 bp, 13 predicted proteins | sample 7449851 | NCBI WGS metagenome assembly JACCEA01 (sample SAMN15323453, study PRJNA562643) | freshwater metagenome | isolation source: river surface water | place: USA:Blue River Watershed | collected 2017-08-18
AAAGCGAGAAAAGCAACGAAACGTGGCTTGCGCCATCTCGGAAAGATCAACGAGTTGTCTTCGAGCAAAGCGAGAAAAGCAACGAAACGTGGCTTGCGCCATCTCGGAAAGATCAACGAGTTGTCTTCGAGCAAAGCGAGAAAAGCAACGAAACGTGGCTTGCGCCATCTCGGAAAGATCGACGAGTTGTCTTCGAGCAAAGCGAAAAGGATAAATTACAAATCGAGTTCAATGTATTTTTTTAAGAGATTTTTACTCATTTTTCCGACTCTTTTTGTAATCATGTTGATCAATTTTTTGATCATTCAAACTGCTCCAGGCGGTCCAATAGAGCGGTTTATTGCCCAAATGAATCATTCGGCGAAAGTTACTGGCGAAGTTTCCAGCGTCAATTTGGCAACTGATTCAACCTTGAATTATCAGGCCTCGCAGGGCTTAGATGGCGAGTTGGTCGTAAAAATGAAAAAACTTTACGGCTTCGATTTGCCGCTTTCTGAGCGATTTTTTTTGATGATAAAAAACTATCTCATTTTCGATTTTGGCGAAAGTTTTTATCAGGACAAAAAAATCGCGACGCTGATATTGGAAAAATTGCCAGTTTCGATTTCTTTGGGTTTGTGGTCGATTTTGCTGACTTATTTAATATCGATTCCGCTCGGCATAAAAAAAGCAATCAAAGAAGGATCGAATTTTGACCTTTGGACAAGCAGTCTGGTCATTTTTTTGCATGCAATTCCATCATTTTTATTTGCGGTTTTTTTAATCGTGATCTTTTGCGGCGGCAATTTTTTAAATATTTTTCCGCTCAGAGGCTTGGTTTCGCCAAATTTCGACGAAATGAGTTTTTGGCAAAAAATTGGTGATTATTTTTGGCATCTGGCAATGCCGCTGATTGCGATGATTATTGGCGGCTTCGCCTCGCTAACTTTTTTTGTTAAAAATTCTTTTATCGAAGAAATTAATAAAAGTTATGTCATCGCCGCGCGAGCAAAAGGCCTGAAATTCAAAGAAGTTTTGTATAATCACGTTTTTAGAAATTCGATGCTGATTGTGATCGCGGGACTTCCCTCGGCGCTAATCGGAGTTTTTTTTACGAGTTCGGTTTTGATCGAGATAATTTTTTCACTCGATGGCCTGGGATTAATGGGTTATGAGGCCGCGGTTTCTCGGGATTATCCGTTAATGTTTGCGACGCTTTACATCCTGACTTTAATTGGATTGGTCACCAACATTATTTCCGACTTTTGTTATACCTTGATCGATCCAAGAATCGATTTTGAAAAGAGGTAAAAAATAATTTGCAAGTTAGACTTCGAAAAATAAGTTGCGCCGCCTTTCTCTTAAGGGCTGACTCTCTTATGATGCTTATGGAGTCAGTAAGATCAACGCTTCACATACTATTTTAAGGTTTAGAAATGTCTAAAAGTTCTAAGGAAATCCTCGGTATTATTAAGTTGCAGGTACCGTCAGGAAAGGCTAATCCAGCCCCTCCAATTGGTCCCGCTCTAGGTCAGAAGGGTCTCAACATCATGGAGTTTTGTAAGCAATTTAACGCTTTGAAGTTTGATTTTGATCCGGGCACTCCAATCCCAGTTACAATCACTGCCTACAAAGACAAAAGCTTTACTTTCATAACCAAGAATCCTCCGGTTTCGTATTTGATTATGAAGGAAATTAAGCTCGAAAAAGGTTCTTCTAACCCAGGAAAAGACTCCGCCGGTAAGATTAACATGACTCAAATCGCGAATGTCGCTAAGAAGAAAATGGCCGATATGAACAGTACCAGCTTAGATGCTTGTGTTCAGATGGTTAGAGGTTCTGCGATATCCATGGGTCTTGAGGTTGTTGAATAAAATTGCGCAAGAAAATGGTTAAAAAAATTAAAGACACAAAAGTCGAAAAACATACCGCAGCTAATCTCCAAGAGGCGATTAAAAAAGTTCAAGAATTATCAAATCAAAAACAGCGCAAATTTGTAGAGTCAATCGATATAGCTGTAAATCTTGGTATTGATGCAAGGCAATCTGATCAGGCCGTAAAAGGATCTGTTTTGTTGCCGCACGGATCAGGAAAAAAAGTTCGTGTTGTTGTTTTTGCTGCAAATGAAGATCAAAAAAAAGCCGCACTAGAATCTGGTGCGATTTTTGCTGGGCTTGAAGATTTGTTGGCAAAAATCGAAGATGGTTTTCTCGACTTTGACTGCTGCGTTGCCACTCCAGATGCAATGCCAAAAATCAGCAAAATTGCTAGAAAACTAGGACCTCGCGGTTTGATGCCTAGCCCTAAAAACGGAACTGTTACCGCCGATGTTAAAAAGGCTGTAAATGACGCAATGAAGGGCAAAGTTGATTTTAAGAACGATAAAGCAGGAACAGTTCATTGCATGATCGGTAAAGTTAGCTTTGAAGAAGGCGCTCTTTTAGAAAATGCTCAAGCAGTCGTGAAAGCTATTAAGGCCGCAAAACCTGAGGCATCAAAAGGAAAATTTTTAAAAGAGTTTTTCTTGAGTTCCACAATGGGTCCATCGGTTCAGGTTTTGGTTGAGTCAGTTTAAAAATTTAAGGTTTAAAATGAACAGAGAACAAAAAAAACAACTGGTTGAATCCGTAAATAAGAGTCTAGTGAGCAATGCATTTATTGCGATTATTCACTACCGCGGTATGACCGATAAGCAACTTTACGATCTTCGATTAGCTTTGAAATCAAAGGGGTGTAGCATGAAAATTGCTAAAAACACTCTTGTTAAGGTTGCAATAAAAAAAACCGATCTGGAGCTATTAACTGAACATCTTTGTGGTCCGACAGCTATTCTATACTCTCAAGATCCAGTAGCTCTTTCAAAGGTTGTTGTTGATACAGCTAGGCAAAACGAGCATTTAAAAATCAAGGCCGGATTCTTTAATAAAGCGATTGTCAACGAATCTACTATTAGAGATATGGCAAAGCTTGGTTCAATCGAAGAAGTTCGTGCCTCATTTATCGGATTACTCAGTGCGAAGCAGGCCAATTTCGTCAGGTTGCTCACCGCTCCAGAAAAAGGATTGGCAGCAAATAAAACCAATTAAATATTTATTAACCTTCAAAATAAGTCGACATGTCTAATAACATCGAACAACTAACAGAATCATTATCATCTCTAACAATCCTTGAACTTGCCGAGTTAAGCAAAAAACTAGAAGAAAAATGGGGAGTTTCCGCCGCTGCATTTGCAGTTGCTGCGCCTGCATCAGGGGCCGGCGCTGCTCCAGCCGAAGAAAAAGACAAATTTGAAGTTGTTCTTACTTCTGCGGGTGATAATAAAATCAATGTAATCAAGGAAGTTCGCGCAATTACTGGTCTAGGACTTAAAGAAGCTAAAGATCTAGTTGAGGCCGCACCTAAAACTATTAAAGCTGATGTTTCTAAAACTGAAGCCGAAGATCTAAAAAAGAAGCTTGAAGCAGCTGGCGCCAAAGTTGAATTGAAGTAAAATTAATTCCTCTGCACAAGCCAACCCATTCTTAGGATGGGTTGGCTTTTGGCGTTTAAACATACCGACCAAAAAACCGGATAAGACTTAGAAAAAGTTAATTATACAAAATAGTTAAAATGGCTACTCGTAACTCGAATGCGTTGTTCAGAAAAAGTTTTGGCAATACCAATGCAAAAGAAGCAATCCCAAACTTAATCGCTCTCCAGAAGGAGTCCTATGATAGATTCTTGCAAATAGAGAGTTCGGGCAAAGAAAGAGAGAATGTCGGTATCCAATCGGTTTTTAACTCATTTTTTCCACTCTCCGATTCTGCCGGAAGGGTAACTGTTGAATTTGTTAGTTATTCGATTGGCAAGCCAAGATACGAGGCTTCAGAATGCCTCTTTGCAGGAAGAACATTTTCTGCGCCGCTTCATGCTCAATTAAGATTGGTTCTTTGGCATCAAGAAGAAGGAAGTGAGGTTAAAGAGATCAGGTCAATTAAAGAGCAGGAAGTTTATTTGTGTGAAATACCATTAATGACCGAAACCGGAAGCTTTATTGTAAACGGAGCCGAGAGAGTTGTTGTTTCTCAAATGAGAAGAGCCCCGGGTGTATTTTTTGATAGTGAAAATGTTAAACTTTCTGGATCAAAATCTTATTCAGCCAAAATTATTCCGCATATTGGATCTTGGCTAGACTTTGAGTTTGATAGCAAGGACGTTTTGCATTTTAGAGTTGATAAAAAAAGAAAAATTCCAGTTACAACTTTACTAAGAGCTATTGGAATGAGCTCGGAGCAGATAATAAAAACATTTTATGGCTCTGTTGAAGCTTGCTATTTTGATTATGGATGGGCGGTTCCGTTTGATGCTGAGTATTTTTTGGGTAAAAAAACAACTTACGATTTAGTTTGCGCCAAAACTGGAGAGGTAAAAGTTAAAGAGGGTGTAAAGTTAAACAGAAAAAACATAGAAAAGCTTAAGTCTGAAGATTTCACTCATTATTTACTTACAGACGCTGTTCTGCCTGGCTTTGTAGTTGCCGCAGATTTGGTCGAGTCTGAAACCGGAGAATTGCTGCTTGATGCTGGTTCGATTATAACCGTTGAAAGCCTAGAAATTCTTCATAAGTTAAGCTTTACAAAGGTTCCGGTTGTTAACCCAAGCAAGTCAGAGATGGGGCCTTATCTCTACAACACTTTGCTAGTCGATAAAAATCCAAACCAAAGAGAGGCTTTGTTTGATGTATATCGAGCAGTAAGACTGGGTGAGGCTCCTTCTTCATTTGAGGTTGCTAAAAATTATTTTGAAAATCTCTTCTTTAATGACACAAGGTATGATCTATCTGATGTCGGAAGAATGAAAATTAATCACAGACTTGGTCTTGAAGTGGCCAACACAACACTTCATTTGACTAACGAAGATATTGTTAAAACGATTAAAATTTTGGGTGAAATTAAGCATAACGACCTAAAAACTGACGATATCGATAATCTGGCAAATAGGAGGGTTAGAGCTGTTGGTGAGTTAATTGAAAACCAATTAAGAATTGGCATGACCAGAATCGAGAAAGCAATTATGGAGAAGCTTAACTCGGTTGATGTTGATACCTTAATGCCTCAAAGCCTAATAAATTCAAAGCCTCTAGTCACTGCGGTAAAAGACTTTTTTGCGACATCTCAGTTATCGCAATTTATGGACCAAACCAACCCACTTTCCGACATAACTCATAAAAGACGTCTGTCAGCCTTAGGTCCCGGAGGCTTAACGCGCGAAAGAGCTGGTTTTGAAGTTCGCGATGTTCACCCGACTCACTATGGTAGAATTTGCCCAATTGAGACGCCAGAAGGTCCAAACATTGGCTTAATTAACTCTCTTGCTACTTATGCAAAAGTTAATGATTTCGGTTTTATTGAAACCCCATACAAAAGAGTTGTGAACGGTAGGGTTACTGATCAGGTTCAATACCTATCGGCAATGGGTGAGGTTGATTTTGTGGTTGCGCCGGCAAACGTTACAATTGATGAAAACGGCAAAATCAAAGATGATCTGGTGAGCTGTCGTAAAAACGGCGAATTCGTAATGTTGCCTCCTGACAAAATTGATTACATCGATATCTCGACAAAACAAATTGTTTCGATTGCAACTACCCTAATCCCATTTCTTGAAAATGATGATGCCAACAGGGCTTTGATGGGTGCTAATATGCAACGCCAAGCGGTTCCACTTTTAAGGCCGGATGCGCCATATGTAGGCACCGGAATGGAGGCTATAATTGGCGCTGATTCAGGGGCTGTTTTATTCTCCAAAAAAGATGGCGTGGTTAAATATGTTGATTCGACCCACATAATAATTGAATCAACAGAGGATAGCTCGGTTGAAATGTATGGCCTTAAAAAATATCAAAGAACTAACCAAGATACTTGTATAAATCAGCGCCCAATTGTTTCCGTGGGTCAAAAAGTTAAAGCTGGACAAATAATCACCGATGGTCACTCCATTGATAATGGCGAGATTGCATTGGGAAAAAACGTTAGAGTGGCCTTCATGCCTTGGAGCGGATATAACTTCGAAGACTCGATTATTATTTCTGAAAAACTTCTGGCGGACGATACATTTACATCGATTCACGTTGAAGAGATGGAGATTGTGGCGAGGGATACCAGGTTAGGACCCGAAGAGATAACTAGAGACATACCAAATGTTGGCGAGGAATTTTTAACAAAGCTTGACGAAGAGGGGATTATTCACATTGGCGCAGAAGTTAAGCCGGGTGATATTCTTGTTGGAAAAACGACCCCTAAATCAGAGTCGCCAATGACTCCGGAAGAAAAGCTTTTGAAAGTAATTTTTGGAGAAAAGGCCGCTGACGTTAAAGATTCTTCACTATACGCCCCTACGGGAGTGGGTGGAACTGTTGTTGATGTAAAAGTTTTTTCTCGTAAGGGTATCGAAAAAGACGAAAGGTCGGTTTACATAGAAATGCAGCAAATTGAGGCTCTTTCAAAAAGAAAGAACCTCCGCATGTCTTTCCTGGAAGATTCTCTCAAGAGTGCTTTGATTAAAATTTTTGAAGGAAAGAAACAGGCTGGATCTAAATCTAAGGCGGCTCTTGAATCTAAAGAGCTTCATGAAATGTCGAAGGCACAGCTAATCAAAATTGCGGTTGAAGATCCGGTTGCCATGGATAAGGCTGAAAAAATAATTAAAGCCCATAATTCGCAAGTGGCCGAAATCGAGCACGATTACAACGACAAGGTTGCTAAAATTAAAACTGGTGATGAGTTGGGTCAGGGAATACTGAAGATCGTTAAAGTTTATATTGCTTCTAAATATAGGCTTCAGCCAGGCGATAAAATGGCCGGAAGGCACGGAAATAAAGGTGTGGTATCGAAAATCGCTCCGATTGAAGATATGCCTTATTCTGAAGACGGTCAGCCGGTTGATATAGTCTTGAATCCTCTCGGTGTTCCTTCTCGTATGAACGTCGGTCAGATTCTTGAGACTCACCTTGGCTTTGCCGCTAAAGAGTTGGGTAAGCAAATTGGCCAATTACTTGATCAAGTCTCTGAGAAAAAAAGCCAATTTATTGATAAACTTCGAGATAAATTATCATTGATTTATTCTTCTGAGCAAGAGCGTCAAAAAATTAACTCAATGGGAGACTCTGATCTTATTGAATTTGCTCAATCCCAAAAAGAAGGTGTTCACTTCGCAACTGGAATTTTCGAAGGAGTAAAAGAGCAATATATAACTGATTTATTGGGTGTCGCCGGTCTTGATAAATCTGGTCAGATCGACTTGTATAACGGTAAAACTGGCGACAAATTTGACCGAAAAGTGACTGTTGGCTACATATACATGTTAAAGCTTCACCACCTTGTCGATGACAAAATTCACGCAAGATCAATCGGTCCATATAGCTTAATTACTCAGCAGCCTTTGGGAGGTAAATCGCATTTCGGTGGTCAGCGTTTCGGTGAAATGGAATGTTGGGCGCTACAGGCTTATGGTGCTGCATACACTTTACAAGAAATGCTCACCGTAAAATCTGACGATGTTGTTGGGCGAATCAAAATATACGAATCGATAATTCAAGGAAACCAAAACTTTAACTGCGGCATTCCAGAATCATTTAATGTAATGATCAAAGAGGTCAGATCTCTTGGCCTTAATATCGAACTAATTGAAAATAACTAAGTAAGTGGGGCGCCCTTGGCGCCTCATTCGCCTTCGAATGGAAGGCGTTAACAAAGACTCTAATTTTTTAAACATGACTCTCGCAGGAACTTCATCTCACGGTCTACTTAGCGTAACATCTAATAACGCGGTTGATCTGCTCGACTTTAATGCGATTAAAATTTCAATCGCCGATCCTGATAAAATCCGTTCATGGTCATTTGGTGAAGTAACCAAGCCAGAAACCATTAATTACAGAACCTTCAAGCCCGAAAGAGAAGGCTTGTTTTGTGCTAGAATTTTTGGACCGATCAAGGATTACGAGTGCCTTTGCGGAAAATACAAAAGAATTAAGTATAAAGGCATAGTTTGCGAGAAATGCGGCGTTGAAGTCACTTCTTCAAAAGTTCGTCGCGAAAGAATGGGTCATATTGAGTTAGCGGCGCCAACAACTCATATTTGGTTCTTAAAATCGCTTCCTTCAAGAATTAGCACAATTCTTGGCACAACCCTCAAATCTATTGAAAAAGTTATTTATTTTGAGGCTTACGTTGTCACCGACGGTTTGATGTCGCCTTTAAAAGAGGGCGAAATCTTGACTGAAGATGAATATAACAACCTTCAACAAGAGCATGGCTACGGAAGCTTTGTCGCTGAAATGGGCGCTGAGGCTGTTCAAAAACTTCTCCAAAAGCTTGATCTTAAAAAGCTTCAAAAAGATTTGCGCGAAGAGCTTTCGACCGCAACCTCAGAAATTAAAAAAGAAAAAATCATCAAAAGGCTTAAGCTAATCGAGCAGTTCATTGATTCGGAAAGCAAGCCAGAAAATATGGTGATGACAGTTCTTCCTGTTATTCCTCCGGATATTCGCCCTCTTGTAATGCTTGATGGCGGCAGGTTTGCAACATCAGATCTTAACGAGCTTTACAGAAGGGTTATTAACAGAAATAACCGCCTAAAAAGACTGATGGAGTTGGGAGCTCCTGAAATTATTATCAAAAATGAGAAGCGCATGCTTCAAGAGGCGGTTGATGCGCTGCTTGATAATGGCAGATCTGGGGCTGTAGTCAAAAACTCAAACAAGAAAGCCTTCAAGTCGCTCTCTGACATGTTAAAAGGAAAGCAAGGTCGCTTCCGTCAAAACCTTTTGGGTAAGAGGGTGGATTACTCTGGCCGCTCGGTAATTGTGGTTGGTCCCGAGCTGAAACTTCATCAATGCGGTCTTCCTAAAAAAATGGCGCTCGAGCTTTTCAAGCCATTCATATATTCGAAGCTTGAGCTGTATGGCAAATCACCTTCGATTAAGATTTCAAAAAAAATGGTCGAGGCTGAAAGGTCGGAAGTGTGGGATATATTGGACGAGGTTATTAAAGAGCATCCAGTTCTTCTAAACCGTGCTCCTACATTACACAGACTTGGTATTCAAGCATTTGAACCGGTTTTAACCGAAGGTAAGGCGATTCAGCTGCATCCGCTAGTTTGTGCGGCATTTAACGCTGACTTTGACGGCGATCAAATGGCGGTTCACGTTCCACTTTCAATTGAGGCTCAAGTAGAAGCTCGCGCTCTAATGATGTCGACCAACAATATTTTGAGTCCCGCGAACGGAAAGCCAATCATCGTTCCTTCGCAAGACATCATCTTGGGTCTTTATTATATCAGCATGGAGGGCAAGGATTTTTCAAGCGCCAAGCCTTATCCAATTGCTGATAATTACGAGCTCAATCATGCCATGAATAGCAAAGTAATCACTATTCATGATAAAATCTTGTTTAGGTATGTTGTAAAAGATGCCGACGGAGAAAAGCATCACACAAGAGTCGAAACAACCCCTGGAAGAGTAATGCTTTACAATATACTTCCTTCGGCGATGAAAAACAGTTTTGATTCGGTTAACAAAACCATGACAAAAAAAGCTGTCACAAATCTAATAGATACCGTTTATAGAAATTGCGGCCAAAAAGAAACCGTGATGTTTTGTGACAGGGTAATGAGTCTTGGATTCAACAATGCGTGCTTTGCCGGAATATCGATTGGCAAAGACGACATGATCATTCCTGAAAGCAAGCATAAGCATATTTCCGAGTCGTTCGACAAGGTTAAAAAACTAGAAAAACAGTATAGAGAAGGGCTAATCACCGCCGGTGAAAGATATAACAAAGTTGTCGATGAATGGACTAACTGCACCGGAAAAATCTCGCGTGAAATGATGTCGATCATCTCTAGCTTTGACAAGCCAGTTGCGGCCAATTCAATTTTTATGATGGCTGATTCCGGGGCAAGAGGTTCTGAAAATCAAATCAAGCAAGTTGCTGGTATGCGTGGTTTGATGGCTAAGCCGTCAGGTGAAATTATTGAGACGCCGATTGTTTCAAACTTTAAAGAGGGCCTAAGCGTTATGGAGTATTTCATTTCAGCTCACGGCGCGCGCAAAGGTCTAGCAGACACGGCTCTAAAAACGGCTAACTCGGGCTATTTAACAAGAAGATTGGTTGACGTTTCACAGGATTGCATAGTGGTTGAAGAGGATTGTGGAACTAATGAAGGGATTCTGATCGAGTCGGTAATAGACGACGGCAGAACAATAGTTTCGCTGGCTGAAAATGTCTTGGGTCGCGTTCCACTTGAAGATATAAAAACTGAAGACGGCAAGAAGGTTATTGCCAAGTCTGGCGTTATGATTGACGAAGCTATTGCCGACGAGATTGACAAAGCTGGAATTAAGTCAATGAAAGTTAGATCGGTGCTAACTTGCAAAACTCATGACGGGGTTTGCGTTAAATGTTATGGTCGCGACTTAGCTACTGGCGATATTGTTAGTATTGGCGAAGCGGTTGGCGTGGTTGCAGCTCAATCAATCGGCGAGCCAGGAACTCAGCTAACGATGAGAACCTTCCACATTGGTGGAGCAGCGCAAAGAGGAGCCGAGCAATCTGCAATTTCGGCAACTTCAGATGGAAAGGTAAAGGTTTCGGACAAAGGCACTATTGTTGATCGCGACGGAAGAATCGTTGTAGTTAGCAGAAACTCCGAAATAACTTTGATCGATAAAGACCAAAAAGAAATTCACAGCTATCGCTTGCCATACGGATCAATCATTGTTCGTAAACACGGTTCAGAAGTTAAAAAAGGTGAACATTTAGCTGAATGGGATCCGTACAACATTCCAATTATTGCTGAAGTTGACGGTCTAATAAAATTCAACGATTTGACAGAAAATGTCTCGCTTCGCGAAAAGATCGATGAATCTTCAGGTGTTTCGACCAAGATCGTGATGGATTGGAAGCAGTATAGCAAACAAGATCTAAAGCCGAGATTGTCCGTAACCAAAGGCAAAGACGAAGTTCTAAAAGAATACTCTTTGTCAGTTAACACGATTATCGGCGTTTCAAATGGTGATGAGGTTAAAGCTGGCGATGTAATTGCAAGAATTCCGAAAGAATCATCGAAAACGCGCGATATTACTGGCGGTCTTCCTCGCGTTGCCGAGTTGTTTGAGGCTCGCAAGCCTAAGAATGCTGCCGTAATGAGTGACATCGATGGCAGAATCGAATTTGGTAAAGATTACAAAACTAAGCGCAGAATTATTGTTCGTTCCGAAGATGCGTCAATCGAGCCTTTTGAATACAGCATTTCCAAGAACAAGCACTTGTTTGTAGGGGAGGGGGATTTTGTCAGAAAAGGCGACGTCCTTGTCGATGGAAACCTAGTTCCTCACGATATCTTGAGAATTCAGGGAATTCAGGCTTTCACCTCTTACATGGTTAGCGAAGTCCAGAAAGTTTATCGCATGCAGGGCGTTAAAATCGATGATAAGCACATTGAAGTTATCATTGGAATGATGTTAAAGCGCGTCGAAATAACCAACCCTGGAGACACAACATTCCTAACCGGAGAATATGTTGATCGCGATGTTTTGGAAGAGGCTAACAACAAGATGATCTCAAGCAAAATGAAGCCTGCTCAATGCTCGCCTGTGTTGCTTGGTATTACCAAGGCATCTCTCCAGACAAAATCATTTATCTCTGCGGCGTCGTTCCAAGAAACCACCAGGGTTCTGACGGATGCGGCAGTTCAAGGCAAAATCGATAATCTCAAAGGTCTTAAAGAAAATATTATTGTTGGCAGATTAATTCCTGCCGGCACCGGCTTAATTGCTGGCAAATATAGAAGGGCCGCGAGTGGTGAAAAATCTATCGAAATTGCCGATCTTTCGTTGAGATCAGAAATTTAGTTAAAAAATCAGTTTTTAATGCGGAGGCCTAAAAACCTCCGCATTTTTTTATTTGGGTGATGTAATTTTAAATTTGTTAATCGAGAAACATGACCTTTTTGCAAAAAATGGCCAAAAACAGGCGCGGTTTTTTCTCGATGATAATTTTTCTGCTGATTTTTCTTCTGACCTTGTTTGCTGAGATTCTGGCCAACGATAAGCCAATAATTGTTAGGTTTGGTGATCGATTTTTTTTTCCGCTGTTTGAAAAAATTTCCGAAGTGCAGATTGGCGGAATATTTGAAGTTGAGGCTGATTATCGAGATCCAGAAGTAATTTCTTTAATTGAAAAAAACGGTTGGGCAATTTTTCCGCCGATTAGGTTTTCCTACGACACCATAAATTACAAAATTGACTCGCCGGCACCCTCAAAACCCTCTGCAGAAAATTTTCTTGGAACCGACGATCAAGGAAGGGATGTCTTGGCTCGAATTATTTACGGCGCGAGAATTTCGCTAATATTTGGTATTATTTTGGCTGTGTTTTCGGCGCTCATTGGAATATTTTTTGGAGCGATTCAGGGTTATTATGGTGGTTTGGTCGATTTGTTTTTTCAGAGATTTGTTGAAGTTTGGTCTAGTATGCCGGTGCTTTTTTTATTAATAATTTTGTCATCAATTATCGAGCCAAGCTTTTTCATTCTGCTTGGGTTAATGCTGTTATTTAGCTGGATTGGCATGGTTTCATTTGTGAGGGCTGAATTTTTAAGATTGCGAAATTTTGACTTTGTCCGCGCTAGTATCGCCCTCGGTTCGTCAAATTTTAGAGTTATTTTTCGCCATATTTTACCGAATTCGGCGCCAGTAATTTTTGCCAATTTGCCTTTTTTGGTTGCTGGATCGGTAACAACGCTGACATCTTTGGATTTTTTGGGCTTGGGCTTGCCAACTGGTTCGGCTTCTTTAGGGGAGTTGCTCGCTCAAGGAAAAAATAATCTAAACGCTTATTGGCTTGGAATTTCTGGATTTGTTACAATTACACTAATTCTGACGTTGCTGGTTTTTATCGGCGAGGCTCTACGCGATGCGTTTGACACCAGAAAATAGCGAAGTAGCTTTTAGAAAAATTTCCCCAAAAACAAAAAAATAAAACATGCCAATTGAAATTCTGATGCCGGCTCTTTCGCCTACAATGAAAGAGGGCAACCTAGCTAAATGGGTCAAAAAAGAAGGTGATAAAATTAAGGCCGGCGAAGTAATTGCCGAAATCGAAACTGATAAGGCGACGATGGAAGTTGAGGCGGTTGACGAAGGAATTCTAGGCAAAATTCTTGTTGCCGAAGGTACCGAAGCCGTTTTGGTAAATACTTGTATCGCGCTTCTTCTAGACAAAGGAGAGGATGCAAAAGTTCTTGAAGGCTACTCTTCGAAATCAACAGCTTCTTCAGCTCCAAAAACCGAAGCCAATAACGATTCAAAAAAAGCCGATTTGCAGCCTCTTGCGCCAGTCGCAATCAATTCTCTTGTTCAAAATAATCAATCGTTTGGCGACAAAGTTAAAGCTAGCCCTTTGGCAAAAAGGATCGCCAAGGAAGAGAGCGTTTCTCTTTCTTCAGTCGTTGGAACCGGTCCGCATGGAAGAATTTTAAAAGACGATGTTTTGCAATTTATTAATGGCGGAGGATCAAGATCTGGAGCGGTTAGGCGCAATCCACAAGAGTTTACGGCGATTAAAAATAACAATATCAGAAAAGTTATCGCTCGGCGTTTGCTTGAGTCGAAACAAAATGTTCCGCATTTTTATTTGTCGTGCGAGCTCAACATTGACAAGCTTCAGGAGCTTAGAATGGCTTTGAATGAAGTGGCTCCTCAAGATGAAAAAGGAAATCCGAGCTATAAAATTTCGGTCAATGATTTGATCATTAAGGCAACGGCGATGGCTTTGAAAAAAGCTCCGGCCGCAAATTCGGCCTGGTCAGATGATGCGGTTTTGCTATACAACAATATTGATATTTCGATGGCGGTGGCAATTGACGGCGGTTTGATTACTCCAATAATTAAAAATGCCGACCAAAAAACCATTCAGGCTATTTCTAAAGAGTCTAAAGACTTGGCCAAAAAAGCTCGTGACGGAAAATTGCAGCCTGAAGAATTTCAAGGTGGATCTTTTTCGATTTCAAATCTTGGAATGTTTGGAATTGATAACTTTGCCGCCATCGTTAATCCGCCACAAAGTTGCATTTTGGCGGTTTCTCGCGCCGTTGAAAAGCCGATAGTTCACCAAGGTCAAATCAAAATTGCCCAAATGATGAACGTAACTTTATCTTCGGATCATCGTTCAGTTGATGGAGCGGTCGGTGCAGAATTTTTAAAAGCGCTGCGTCGATTCATCGAACATCCAATATTAATGCTGATCTAGAGTTATCATCTAGCTTGGGAATTTCTTAATCACTCAAATACACTTAATTCACAAAAATATGATCAAAACAATCGAGTTAATCTTAGCGATTTTTTTAATGTTCTTCTGCTTTTTTGCCGGAGTTAAATATTCCGATAGCATCAAAAGCCATGCAAGCTGGCTATTTGAAAGCAAAGAGGAAGAGGTGGAGCTTCCGGATCTTTCTGGCGAAGGCGACATTGAAATTACTTCACCTTCCGAGGGCGCGTCTTCTGATCAAGGAAATCCAGCTCAGCAGCCATCGCAAGAGCAAGGTTCGGTAGCAACTGATTCTATTGATAGCCAATCGGTTGAGTCGAAACCAACTCAAGCAAAATAAATTTAGAGCTTAATTAAGTTCTAAACACACCACTTTTTAACCCAGCAAGCCTCGCGCCACGAGGTCAATTTTATGAAAAATCCGCTAAGTTTTTGTTTATTATTTTTCCTTTTTTTTCATCCATTCTCTGCTTTTGCGATTGAGTCTGAAGCGCAAAGAGCAGCGGTTGTAGCCCCTAGAGCCAAAAGATTTTATAAATCTAGTCGCGCTCGAAAATATTTATCTCTTGGCGGAAATTACAGCTCGGATTACAACTCAAAGCAATACCAGCTTACTTCGCGCTATCTTTATCAAAGCGCAAAATCAATTCACGAAGGGAACTTGGAGCATCAGACAGATTACGCCGATACTGGAACCGGATCGAAAAAAAGATACGATGTGAGAAAGTCCGAGATTTATGATTTATCGTGGTCGACCAAAATCATGATCAAAGAAAGCGCTAATTACGGCGTTTTTTATCATCGAACAATTTACGATCGTTTTCAGCGCTACTCTAACGATATGAGAAATGCCGCCGGAGTCGGGAGATTGTTTTTTAAAGAGCGACTCGAGTGGGATATTAGCTTGGGCTACAGAAATGTTCGTCATGAAGGTTCGGAGCCTGATTTAATAACATCGTGGCGAGCTAATTTTAAGTTGAGCGATAGAATTACTTTTGTTCAGCGCGCTTATGTTTTTTTTGATAAAAAAAGCACCGATGGCGATTTTAAAACAAGTCTGGTTTACCGATTTGCTGATAAGGTTTCGCTGGAGTTAAGACATCAACTAGGAAAGCGAAAATATCTTGAAGACGGCGCAACGGAGGCGGTTAATCGAGTTAATCGCAACGTAACGATTGGGCTGATATTTGATCTGAACTAAATTATTAAAGATGGTGCTATCGAGTGGGATTGAACCACCGACCTCTTCATTACCAATGAAGTGCTCTACCACTGAGCTACGATAGCTTATTTGATTCAGCTTTTGATTCCGCTGTGAATCGCCGCGGTTCCAAAGGTTAGATTTTCGTAAGAGGAATTTTTAAATCCCGCTTTTTCGATCATTTTTTTGAAATCTTCTTGCGAAGGAAATTTGCGTATACTCTCAACCAAATATTGGTATGAAGCGCGGTCATTTAAAACAACTTCGCCTATTTTCGGGATAAGTTTAAAAGAGTAAACATCGTAAATTTTTTGAAGAAAGTAATCGTTAACTTTTGAAAATTCTAAGCAAATAAATTTTCCGCCAGGCCTCAAAACTCTGAACGCCTCAGATAGACCTTTTTCGATATTTGTGAAATTTCTAATCCCAAAAGCGATCGTAAAATAATCAAAACTATTATCCGCGAAGGCAAGATTTTCGCCGTCGCAACAAGTAAAGGCAAGATTTGAAAAGAGATTGAGGTTAACCGCGCGCTCTTTGCCAACGTCGAGCATTTCTTGATTGATGTCGACTACGTCAATTTTTACGGAAGGAAATTTTTTCGAAATTCTAAAGGCGATATCGCCAGTCCCGCCAGCAACGTCAATCACTCGCGCTGGATTTCCGGTGATTTTGTCGATCATTTTATTTTTCCAGATTCGATGAACTCCAGCGCTCATTAAATCGTTCATTAAATCATATTTTTTGGCGACATTAGAAAAAATTTCTTTAACAAGCTCTGCCTTCGCATCACGATCTACCTGCTTGAATCCAAAATGTGTTTTATCCGATTCCATGTTAAAAACTTCTGATTTTGATTTTAATTTGCCCGAAGAGTTAATCGCGCAAGAGCCGTTTTTTCCAAAAGAGAAAACAAGAATGCTCGTCTTTGAAGCTGCGCAAATTCTTGATCGACAGGTAATCAATCTTGCCGATTTTTTGCAAGAAGGCGATGTGATGGTTTTTAATGATGCGAAAGTTGTTAAGGCAAAATTGTCGTCAAAAATTTTGCGCAACCAAGCAAGTCTTGATTTAAATTTGGATCAACAAATTGACGCGGGCGATAATTTTGCAGTATGGAATGCGTTGTGCCGACCGGCAAAAAAAGTAAAAGAGGGTGATGAGCTTGAGATTTCTGCGGATTTTTTTGCGCATGTTGTTTCAAAGGGCGATGACGGATCAATCAAAATTAGATTCGATTACGATTTAAATGATTTGGTTGCGAAGCTTGATAAATATGGCTCGGTGCCTTTGCCGCCTTATATTAAGCGCGATTCTCATGCCGATTCTAGCGCGGAAAATTCTGATCAAAAAAATTATCAAACCATTTACGCCGCCAATGGAATTGCCGTTGCGGCGCCAACTGCCGGTTTGCACTTTAACGAAAATATTTTTGCAACTCTTGATGCCAAAAAAATCAACAGAACTTTCGTCACTCTAAATGTTGGCGCGGGCACGTTTTTGCCGGTTAGAAGCGACTTGATAAAAGATCACAAAATGCACAGTGAATTTTTCACGATTTCGCAAGAAAGCGCCGATTTGATTAATGAGGCAAAATCGCGAGGAAAAAAAATTGTCGCCGTCGGCACAACTTCATTGCGCTCGCTTGAGTCGGCAGTTGATGAAAAAGGCATATTGCGCCCGTCAAAAGCGAATACGCAGATTTTCATTTATCCGCCTTATCAGTTCAAAATAGTTGATGTTTTAATGACTAATTTTCATCTGCCGAAATCGACATTGTTTATGCTGATTTCGGCATTTGTTGGCAAAGAAAAAGCTCGCGAGATCTACAACCACGCCATTAAAAACAATTATCGTTTTTATTCTTACGGCGATTCTTCTTTGTTATTTAGAGGCTGATTCCAACTTCTAAATCGCCGTCATCTAGCTTGTTTTCAAAAGAAAATTTTGCCGAAACTTTTGAGGAAGAACATTGCAAATCATCGGCCAACACTTGTTCGCAAATGTAGTTTTTGAATGAATTTGCGACTTCTAAAATTCTTGGGTTTGACGAAAAAAGTTGCAGTTTAATGCGATTAGAAATTTCCAAATTTGCATCTTTGCGATTTTGCTGAATCGCCCGAACAACGTCGCGAGCAATTCCTTCATCTTCCAAATCTTTAGTCACTTCTATATCGAGCGAAATCAGATAATCATTGGTTGGAAGGGCTTGAATGGCGAATTTTTTTTCGTCGTGATTTTTGCTATTTAGCTTAATTTCAAACTCGTCATCGATAAGTTTGACGCCGGCGATTTCGATTTCTTTTTCGGATATTTTTTTCCAATCACCGCTTTTGCTAGCGGCGGTAATTTCTTTGATTTTCGGACCATATTTGGCGCCAATTTTTTTGAAATTTACCTGTAATTTTAGCTCGGCCAAATCGGCAATTTCTTCTTTAACTTCGATCGATTTTACGTTGATTTCGTCCGCAATAATTTCGGCAAAATTTAAAATTCGCGCTGAATTTTTGCCGATAATTGTTAATGATTTTAGCGGCAAGCGAACGCGTAGATTTTTGTTGTCTCGGAGCGATAAAGCCACAGAACATATAGATCGAACTAAATCCATATCGGCGACTAAATCGCTTTCTTCGGCCAAAAAAGAAACGTCCGGAAAGTTTTGAAGATGAACAGAAATCTCACGAGAAATTCTAGATGCAGACATTAGGCAAGCTCTCCAATTATGAATGTTTTTTCGCCGGCTTTTTGCAGGATATTTTTGACTTCATCGACGTCATTTTTTTCAACAACCAAAACCATGCCAATTCCGCAATTGAAAGTGCGGTGCATTTCGTCATCTGCAACGTTTCCAAGTTTTTGCAATTTATCAAAAATTGCGGGACGAGTCCAAGATTTATAATCGATTTTTGGGGTAACGTTTTTACTTAAAACGCGCGGTAAATTTTCGACCAAGCCGCCGCCAGTAATATGAGCTAGCGCCTTAACTTTTTTGCTGCGAATGGCTTCCAAGCAAGATTTAACGTAAACTTTTGTTGGCGTTAGAAGCTCGTCGCCCATCTCTTTTAGCGAGACATTGTTTTGCGACAAAATGAAGCGCGCGAGCGAATATCCATTTGAGTGAAGGCCGCTTGATGCCAGGCCGATCAAGACATCGCCA
>JACCEA012569590.1_pt1 | contig 18639 bp, 10 predicted proteins | sample 7449851 | NCBI WGS metagenome assembly JACCEA01 (sample SAMN15323453, study PRJNA562643) | freshwater metagenome | isolation source: river surface water | place: USA:Blue River Watershed | collected 2017-08-18
ATATACCTTATCCCCCAAAGGCATCACATTGCTCGAATAATCCACCCCGAAAGTCAAGGTAAACAAACTCCCCATATCACTTTGCGATGAACTCAATCCTGGTAGCTGCACCTGCTCACTCGATCCTAAAATCACATCACCCGACATCAAGTTATATTGCAAGCGCTGCGTTATCGGAGGGTATTGTCCGTAACTATAAAAAGAAAATAAGAGGAGGGTAACCAAGAAAAATAAACAATGAAAAATAGACTTCATATCAATATCTTTTAAGTTCGATAATTTCATAATCTTTATAAATACCCTTGCCCCTCCAAATTCCATTCTCTGAATAAATCAAATCCGAGAGAACATGAATCGTTTGTTCCAATTTCTTGTAATTGAAATAATCCAACACTATACGACATTTAAAAACCTGATCAGAATCCTCTTCCCAATTCAATGGAGCTTGTAAACGAGAAATAGTAGTCATTTTTGCCAATCTGCCCATGGCATCCAATTCATACTCCACACGTTCATACTGGCATGGTTCATTCAAATTCAGAGTAACATTTTTACACCCATTGGTAGTAGTTTTTAATGTAATAGATGATGCATGTGACAAAAATTCATTGTATTGTTTTTCAAAATTAAAATTGGCCGAATTAGAAGAAGCATTGGAAACGTAAATACGCTTTTCATCGTCCATAACTTGCGCAATCCAAGCATCACTTGAATAAACGCTACAACCCGGTAACTCCATATAACTCGATTTACCAGAGACTTCTGCTTCCCCAACAAATTCATCTTGCACAACAGTAGAAACTTCTCCTGCATACGAACGCATACGAGTATGAAAAGACAAACCTGACTCATATTGCTCACTTACCTCCTTGAAGAATTGAAAGGCTTCAGAAATAGTAAGCACTTGATCATTTTGAGAAAAAACAGTTAAACTTAAGGACAACAAAAAAACTACTCCGAATAATCGCATACCATTTAGGCTATTTAAGGTTTCTTTATTGTACTGTTGTGTACCTCTTGAATGGTCATTACCCCACGCTCTGTCTCTTTTTTAACGCGCATTAGCTGACCTTCTTCGTCATATTCATAGATGGTTGCAAAATGTCGTTCATCCAATTCTGCAACAAATCGTAACGTCACTGGATCATATACATACGTTTTCATACTTCCATCAAAAGGAAAGAATCGAACATCATCAAAATAAACTGTGGAGCCATTATCAGAGGACAATGACACATCAATAAAATCAATATCAGCTGGCGTAATGAAATCTAAAGTCAATAACTGCCAATCATCGATGATTGGATGAACAATACTGGGGATTGAAGTAAAGACATCAATAACGGACGATGCAGAATGATGAACATGCACCTGCATTTTGGGATGAGTTAGCGTCTGAGCGCCAAATGGAATTTTCGCCTGCGATGCCCAAGCTTCAAGCACATACCTCTTGTTGGGTTCTGGATTTAAACGAGGTAAACAATTCTGACAAAATGCTTCATCACCCATGCTCACGTTTCCAGAACTATCAACCGAAAAACCCCAATCATTCATAACAATTTGACTTGCGCAAGACGCTCCTGTAAATTGCACCAAAGCAGCCATATTGCACTGATCTATGGGAATACGTGAAGTTGACCAGACAATTTCCACCAAATAATCGCTCTCTAACAACACTCCATAACTTGGGGAGTAATTCCATGTCCCACTCCCGCCCAAACAATGTAAAAAACTTCCACCACATCCTAGACCAGCGCAATCTCCGAGAAATGTATTGGTTGGATAAAAATTAACTTCCGATACATTAGCCCTCCAATTTACAGGAAAGTTGGAAGGGTAGGAAATTGATAATCCAAAATTTGCAGGATCGGACACATGAGTAGAAATCCATACACGATGCAAATTATCAACTTGAGCGCAACTGGGATCATAGAACCAGAACAATCTTGGATTATCATCACAAACCGATAAATTCTCGTCACAAGACATTGAATTACACAATCGATATTCATTTGGCGAAAGAGAAGTGAGGTTTGATAAACAAGCTACTTCAGGCAAACAGCTTCCACCATGCATTTGAACAGTTGTGCATAGATGAGTTGCTCCCCCATATTTCGATACTACATTGTATCTAATAAAATAATACCCTTCATCCAATGAGGAGAGATAGGCACTACCGATTCCAATATAATTTGTATTAGAATGCAATGTGAGAATAGGTGCATTTACATTCAGCAAAGATGGATTTGCGGAATTAAAAGGTCCGTAGAGGTAGACAGAATCTGATTGCAAATACATGGGTTCTGATCCACATGCATTGGCAGTAAAATTAATTTGATAGTCATTAGCTCCATTTACTTGAAAGCAATACCACTGGGTACACTGCTGTAGGACAAATACTTCATTGGTAATATCCAACACTACCTTGTTGTTGCAAAGGTTATATGCATTAGCTGCAATCATATTTTCGGTCAAGGAGTCCACCACATTTGGATTACTCAAACCGTCATACAGAATGCCTTGGGTCCAATCATTCTGAGCATTTAAACTTGACTTTGACCACAATGAAATGATAGCAAACAGATAAATTGAAAAATATTTCATGCGAATATGATTAATTGACATTGTAAGTAGCCGTGACTGAACAACCATTTGCATCTGTAACCATTATGGTTGCACTCTGAACATCATTTGGAATGAAGAGCTGACCACAATTCATGTATGCGGGAGATTGATTGTTAGTAATAACATTACTAACTTCATATGTATAGGCAGGGTTACCTCCGATCAATTCAACCATATGCCCATCACCATTCTCCAAGAAAGAAATACTCAATTGGCAATCTGTAACATCACAAACTTTTTGATGACGTCCATTCATAACCATTCCCGTTGTACTCTGAACTTTTAATGCATTCTTACCGGTATGGGATTTTTCATCTGTACGTGTAAAACCAGCACCAGTAGCCGAATATTGCCGGTCATTACAATTGGCATTTGAAAATTCAAAATTATCATACATGTTTTCATTGTATGCTGTGTTTGCAGCCACAGAAGAGATGAGAGACTGCCTATTGATGTAACGAGAACTATTGTAACGATTTAGCGCATCTTTCTCTTCCAAATCTTGGCCCTGCGGTCCAAATCGGCTTATCGCAGAAGCAAAAGTCCAATTCCGAGTGTCCTTCTCCCACGTTCCATTGGGTGATAATTTATAAAACGGATTAAACGAAGAAAAGTACCCATCTTCCCGCACATTGGTATTATTATTAAAATCACTTTGTGTCCTCTCCGTGAGGTAACTGTAGGATTTAGAAGGTTTCCATGCTCCTCTTATGCCTAAAATAAAGGGATTTGTCGTTGTCAGGTTCCCATTCGCATCGTCAAAACATTCACATTGTGTTTGCCAATTATTGCTGAATTCTATGGCTGATGCACTCAGCACCTTGGCATATAAATTTGAAGAAATCAAACTTAACGGATTTACCCTAGAAGTAATGGATTGCATTGCATTTTCCAGCATATTCCGGAATCCACTTCTAATGACTTTGGCATTTACATTCTGACAAACAACTGCTTGTCCCTGCTTGTTGACAACCTGAATAAAATTATCCGCCACTTGTATTACCCATACTTTTATGGGACTGCTTAGTGAGCCTCCAACCAATGCCAATTCGTCACCTTCCGTATAATAGTTTTTAGCGCTGTAAGAAGTCGCCTTTCCAACGCCGTCAAAACTTAATTGCTCCTGCATTCCAATATTTTGGGCGGCCGATCCCATTTGTTTGTATTTCCAAAATGCCGGTATCGTTAGGTTATATACCTCATCCTTAAAATTATTGGTTACCCGAGTTAATATGGGCTGACCCGTCTGCGCATCATAGGCTAAATTTTCTGTTTTGACATAGCTTCCTGCATCAGAGGCAATGGTACTTTCCAATAGTCCAAAACGTTGAACCACCTTCGTCAAAGTCATTGATCGAAATTGCTTTTTTTCTTTTAAACCAGAAAACCACAATGTTGGAATTGGTATTATTAATACATCAATGGCAATCAAATCAAGATTGGGGGATACAGTTAAACTATTGGAATTGGAATTTTGCTCCGATTCATATCCAAAAGCTTCATAAGAAATTCCCAATTCTTGATTTTGATGGATTGCGCCATCCTCTGATATTACCGTTACTGAGTTATTCAATTTGCCATAGTTGGCATCATCGGGTGCTTCATTTTTCTTGTATTGGTATTTGATAAATGATTTTGGTTCAATCCCTCCTTCGGTGTACACCTCTTCAGACATTGGCTTTCCATGCATATCATTCATCTCAATATAAAAACCCTGTGATCCCGTATAATAATCTTTGTGTACCTTGAAATTTAAAAGGGATAGTAAACTAAATCTCGGTGATCGATCGCGAAATGATTGGATTTCGGTTCTCTTTGCAATAATGGGGAAATCTTTCGCGGTGTAGTATCTTCGAATCACATATCCTGTTGCATTGCGATGAACTTGTTCACGACTTAGGTTTTTAATTTTTATCTCGGAATATCCAACAGATGCTGACGGGTAGAACATTTCTCCTACCGGTTCATCATTAAAAAAGCGCAAATCTGGTACCCCTTTTAATTTCACTCCGTAAAAAATAGGTTGATGAAATGGATTTTCTTCGCCGCCCAATTGGGGCTCATAATTGGCTACACCGGAGCTCATACCACTCTCACTGATAGAATAATTGTATTCCTGTCCATAAGTCGCGCTACTACCAGAGATGTCGCTTAACTCCTCCCAATTATCGTTGATTAAAATCCGACGAACGCGATGTCCACCGCCAATCTTACATGAATTAACCTCTTTCAACCTAATTTGAGATCGTATCGAAACCAACTTTTGCGCTTGATGATCTCTGTAAAGCGCCATATTCGCATTTCGAAAAAATTCCAATAAACTCAGTGAGGCGTCTTTCATCGCCATAATAATTTGTGAAAGATTACCACCTCCTGTTGTGGATTGCATTACTTGACGAGCCAAATTAATTCGTGCAAATTGCAATGCGGACTTGGTAATTGGCGAATATTCCTCATCTCCCCCATTGTCTTTTAACCTGACTGATTTAAAGCGAACATACCCGTAAGGGATACCGTTATGATGCACAACACCTATTTCTCGATTCCCATCATTTTCATCTATCTCATAATATCCCGGAACATATTCATAGAATTCTCCATTCGTGTTTTTCAATCTGAATTGTATCAATGCCTTTACAAATACGTATTTATCATTATTGAAATAATGCTCGATGTCTTCGTCATAATCTTCAGTATCAAAGCCATTGATTTTTTTCTTTTGAAGATTAAAAATGATGTATCGATTCAATTGATAACTCACATCGGACGCAGACTCATCGGAAATCGTGATTACACCTGGTGATGTGCTTTGAATATCCAAATCTATATTTGTGGGTGATATATCTGTAGCCGTGCCAACAATTTCCATCATACGCATTGCAGCCTTGTTTTGCACATAGGCATAATCGTCTGCCTCATATTCTATTTGAATAAACCCACCTGAAGGTAAGCGCACCGCACTCAATGCCCAAACAGCAGCATACTTATCCGCCAAAACTTTGTCTTGTGGCGTATATGGGGTTTCTGCATTTGATAAATTGTCTGCATCATAAGACCATGTGCTTGATCCTAGATTCTCTTTGTAAGTACCCCATTTGTCATAAGACATCGCATTGTAATCAGGGTTTAATTCTGATTCTGAAGGAGAGCCAGTACCATTTTCTCCGGCATAATAGAAATTGTAACTACTAAATTTGGCCTTATTCGACTGGCTATATGTAAAATAAATTTTCCTTAAAGTCAGCTTACCATGTGTCGTGGCATCAGAATTAGGTGAATTTTGACATAATGAATAATCATATTCAAAATGCACTGTTTTAATAGGCGATTCACCCACAAGCAAATTACCAGAAGCATCAAATTGAGATTTTGAATATAATTTAATCTCCTTCAGTTTCTTTTGCTTGAGTGCGGAATTTTTACCCCCGTCTTTATTGATTACGCCAAGCGCATCGAGTCTATCCTCCAAAACAAAAACGGCAATAAAGTTTTTGGTCTCAATTTTATTTAGAAAGTACAAATCCTTTTCTCCATATTGATATGATGCCTTGTCATCGTAACGCACAGACTTTAAGCCGGAGTTGTAATTAGCTGAATTATGAATATATGGATGGCGAAATTTGTAATTGGAAACACGCGTGTAATCAAACATAGTGTATGTACCTAGATCATTTTGAGAGGGACCTGTTATTTCATCGCTATCCACATAATCACTACTCAAAATACTGGTTAGCATATGGCTATGAGAGTAAGGAGGCAACTTGGTAGAACTATAATAATGATCATATCCTTTGTTATTTTCTTCACTATCATCACCATTTTGATAAGTTACTATTCCAGTGGATTCATTGCCAACTAAACCACCTACACCCTGCATGTCACTTCCCACTGAAAACGTTACGTCCCGTTGCTCCTTGACATAAGCAGGCAAACCATAGACATATCTGACCCCATCCGCTGAAGTGTATGAAACTTCCCCAATGTGATGATCGGGCATATCCGACAAACCTTGATCCATAAATCTGGCCGGCTGAATGGCAAAATCTTTCGATTCTTGCATCGTTAAAAATGTGAATTGATTTGACCTTTTCATTCTTGAAATGCGCTTTGAATGATGCAAATTCAAACCACCTGAACCACTAAAGATCTGATCATCGCCACTTACGTTAAATCGACCATTGTCATTTAAACCAAAATAAGCACATGAAAACCCACCAATATCATCGAACCTTTGATCATCCTCTAACACTGCTAACTCAGAAGACTCTCTGAAATTAAATCGTTCAAATTTTTTATTCGATGATGCCCCCTTGTACATAAAATTATTACGAGTAGTCTCATTTGCCCCCTTCCACTTGCCAGAGTATCCTTCATTGTAGTTTACAGTAACATCAAGGCCCCCATGAAAGAGTGCCCCACTCCCCAATTCAATATCTGCACCACCGCTAATGGATGAAGTTATCTCAGCAGTCGGCTCACTGAGCATTTCAAACGCATTACGCATCGGACGAAAAGAACCCATTGCACCTTGTCCAGAGATGGAAAATACATCGTAGGTATAGTTTGTGATGGGTAATAAACCTGAAGCCGGGTTAAAAGTTTCCGATCCATGAATATTAAAATCACGTTGTCCAACTTCATCCGCGTTCTCAGAATACAAATAGCCATAAGAAGGTGTGTGCATCACTGGATTTTTGATTGTTCCTCGAGAATAATTTCCATGAACCCCTATTCCTGTATAAAATCCCATCTCAGCCTCTCCTCCTGAAACAGAAAAACCAGCTGAAAAATTTGTAATATCCTGCTTTCTTGTGGGAGTATAGGTAGGCATTCCGAAGATCCAAGAGACACCGCCAAAACTTGTGTGAGATGAAGAGTTATATGATTTCAGACTACCATTATTGGAGCGTCCTTTTCTTATCAAATTCTTGTTAGCTAGAATAGACGTTGTAATCCCCAATGACTGCAATCCCGCTCTTGTATTGAATGCCCCTCCAAATGAAATGCTATTAAAATTAGCAACATCATTTTTTCCATTGGTCTTATTTGACATACCCAAACTTGCTTGCAAACTCGCCCCTTCTGAATTTGAAGCAGAAATGCCTAAATTTCCGCACATACCAAAATTTTCACTGGATCCTGAAATCCCACCAGAGAATGAAAAACCCCAACCTGAATAACTATTCAAACTCAAATTGTTTTGCAAATTAACTTTGCTATTTGGTGGCCACTCGCAGCCAAAAAATTCTATATCAAAATCCCCTTGAACGCCCAACTCATAAGTCTCATTGGGCTTTAGAGAAAGTTTATTTTCCACCAAATCTCCATTAAAATCATCGGGTAACCCTTGCAAAGCCCGTGTTGTCGCACCCACATTAATGTTCCAACCCAAACCTACCCAGCTCGCTTCCTGATCAGGTGTTATACCCGCTTGATAGGCAATGTTCACTGGATATCCATCAACATCTAACAATGGTATATTATAACTGAAATCACCAGAAAAAGGATCAACCATATCACTCGCTCCTATGGGTGTAAAACTTTGTACTTCTGGTTGAGATGGGCCTCCCGTTAATGCCCAAGAATAAGTGGGTAATCCCAATTGAAAAAGCATTGTGATTACAACAACTTGTGCCAATAATTTAGTACGCAAGTTGTAGGGATTTTTCACATTCATCATTTTGTTATTGAATGCAAGGGTTCTATTCTTTGCCATAGAAAAATTTTATTATTCCATTATTAAAAACTCGATCATAAAAAACCAATTGAAACCCATTGGTTGGGTTCTTCAATTTCTCATTTGAGAAGACCAATTGAAAAATCAGTTTACCACTTCCTTCAAATCCTCTTTCCCATTGATAAGCCGCACAAGGAATGGTATCTCCATTGACAACAAGAAATACATCCTTATCCATTTCAAAGCTGTAATAGGTCATTCTTCCTTGTAGCTCTTCTGCGTTTCCCAATTCATACTTCAGGATTCCATTATTGGTAGAATCATTGGCTATGGTCAATTGCATTTGAAATAAATCAGACTGGCCAATTACTTCTTCATTTAATGTATCATTCGTGATGCGTTCTCCTCTGTGATTAAGTAAAACCGCATATGCAGGAGGTTCTATCAAGGCCTCAAAAGAAAACTGATTAAAACTTCTGCGCTTGATAAATCCATTCTCAGAATTCCCCAACCAAGCAACATAATTCTTAACACTTTCTGATGAAGAGGCATCAACAATTGGAGGGTCAGGCAATCCAGAAACTTGGGGCAGTCCAGTGAAGTCATTGTCAACACAATCGTGACATGCCGTAATTCCAAAGAAACCACATAAGAACAAAATAATGATTGATTTACTACTTCCCCGCATAACGTTCGTTGATAAAAAGCAAAGCCTCTTGCGTGACGTCTACGGCATCAACTCCATAAACCACAGTGCTGCCATGAAGACTTGTTAAAACCAAATCATAATCACTGGATTTACCAAATGCAATCATGTAATCGTGAAGTTGAGTTTGAATTTGACTATCATATTGCTCTTTCAAGGGAATGTAATTTTCCTCATATAAAATTGTCAAATCGGACAACCGGTCATTTGCAATTGATAGAGAATCCAAATAGGCCTTTGAAATACCCGTGGCTAGCTTTTCTTTGTATTCACCTACCTTATAGCGGGTTAATTCCAATTGCTTTTCAACGTCACTGGATTTAGATTGAAAATCCTTCTCCAATTCGTTTTTCATTTGAAACCCCACAAACAATTGATCCATGTTCACATATACGATGCGCATGGGCCTATTTCTCATGAAAGCAACTCCTGACAATATCAATGCCACCAATAGAACTATGATTTGAACACCCTTCATCCATTTCATAATACCTCAATTTTTAAGCGGAATTGATCCAATTTTGAATTTGTTAGAAGCACAGAATAAAATCCCTTGGGCAATGCAAACGCTGTTACATCAATCTCATACGTATTAAACCCTTTGCAAAGTGCTGTGCCTTTGACCCATTCACTCCTTACTCCTAGCTCTAAAGGCTGACCATCTTTATTGAGAAGTGAATAATGGATATCCCCTTGACTGTAACCATCATCAAATCGTATATATAATTTCTCATACACAGGAATGTAATTGGGATTATCACCTTTCTGCACATGAACATATTTAATGTCCCTGGTCTCTGGATTTTTTTTCATTACAAAATGCCATACTTCCGATGTATTGACAACTCTGCCCCGATACAATTGATTCACTTGCCAAGCATAGGCGCAACCTTCCTCTAGCTGAACAGCAGTCAATGGATAATTTACTTGAAAAGAACTCAGACTATTCAAAGACCAAATGAAAGGATTATTATTCATGGCTTGCATTGGTGTTTGGCCTTTGTTTATTCTAACCAAGTGAATAACAAATTCAGCATCATGGTTGCAATTTATCTTTCCACTTGAGTTCATCCATGATAACACAGGAAGGTCTGTTGCAATTGAATCTCCGTCGAAGGGATAAACTAAATTTAAAAATTCAGTGTATTCTGATTGTATGTTGTCACACCAGTGGTCTAATTCCTCTGTTCCGTTTTGAACCACTTGTACACAATAGAAATATGATCCATAAGGCAGAACACCCAAGTTCTTCATTGAAGATACTTCTGGTCCCTCTGGCGCATTTAATACCGACATTGAAATACCATTCAAAACCATAACACCTGGTGCGACCTTGAATACCTCTGTTTCAGCTGATAAGAACGGATGTCCATTTGCGGATTTCAACTGAATTTTTAATTGAATATCATGAGTTTCTATATCTGAATTCAATAATGTTACTTGCGTTAAGGCTGCCAAACCTGCATTCCACTCATTGAAAAGCGTTCCAGAAACACTAACTTGCCCAAAAGAACATAGTGTACTTAAAGACCATATTAGACATCCCAATAGTCTCATGATTTTAATTTTTTAATCGTGTATGTTATTTGTAAACTACCTCTGTACGGGTACTTGGAAACCAATTCTGAGGAAAGCCATGGCGTTGCAATTGGATCATAAACAATTTTTTCAATTGTCGATTGAACAGCCAATCCGGCCAAAACTATTCCTCCATTCAGTCCAAAGCCATAAATAGACTTGTTTAAAACACTTTGTTTCAAAACCAAAGATGCATTCCAACCATATTTTGTCACACTCAAACTCGCTTCGCAATAAGCCATCCGTTGTTTCTGAGAATTTGAAGCCTTTTGAATAATTTCTGCAAAACCAAACCTTGTAGAAATTGAATTTTTAGACAAAATAAAATTCATTGAAGTATTTTGAATGCTACTCGTGATATATTGTTGTTTATTCAATGCCATTATACGCTGAGCGGTAAAAACAGGAATTAACTTTCCACATTTTACTGGCACAGTTAATAATCCGCTGACAAGTGATTGATCAACGGGCACTTGAATAGCGGCCAATCCGACATTACCTTTATTGATAGATCCTGTAATGGAAAAATTGGCATGCTTGATCATTTTTAATCGCAAGGATGTTGTTAAGCTTTTCAAATCATAAATCTTGACCTTCAATCCAGCTAGGTCATATTTCGCTTGAATGACAACTCTCAAATTTCTGCCCAGTGACTGCTTCCAGCTCAGTTGAGATTGAACAAAATCACGGCGGGAAATGGCCAAACCGAAACTATTAAATGAAGATGTAAAATATTTGAATCCTACATCCACATCAGATTTCAATCTCTCAATTCTGTGACTTGCGCCCAGATGCGCTGCGTAACCAACATCATATTTCAATTTGGAATTGTGAGCCTCACTGAAAATTTCTACGGGCCGACTCAAAAATGATTTGGCCACATTGCAATTAATCTTACTCGCGCCTTTTACCCATTGGCATTGCGCTTCTAAAACATAATTTATCGCATTCGAAGAATGGTCGTCAAAAATATTTCGCTTTCCTCTACCCGTCAATCCTTGTATATAAAAATGTGATTGCTCAGGTCTGCCTCGGCCTATAACCAACCAAGCTAAAGAACGAGAAGAAGAACGAACATTTGAACTCCAAGATTGAAACGCGCTCAATACCTGCTTTGAAATTCCATACTGATTGATTTCAGGAAATATTGGAGATTGCAACTTCGCAATACCACTTTCTACGTAGTAATTATCAAAATTAAAGGCTGTAGATATCCCAAATAAAGAAGTCCCAAAAAGTGAAATCGGTGAATTACTTGATGTAAAATTTCCAACATCAAACTTCCTGATTTGAAAAGGCAATGATAGAAGAAAAGGATTGCCACAATAGCTTCCTCTTTTGCGCTTAAATCGATCCAATTGTGCATTATACATCTGCTTAGCGGAATCCAATTGATTCAACATCATTTGACAACGATCTATTTCATCCTCAACTCCAATTGACTTCTTTGGGTCCAATAATAAGGTAGGTTGAAAAGATGCTATAGTCGTGTCTACTTGCGCCAAAGTATCGGTAGGTGCTACAACTTGAATGAAAACACTTGTATCAATCAAATCCCATTTTGGAACAGTAATGCTGTCACCCTTGTAAAGCATTAAATACTGCAATCTTTTGTGGTAATTTGTCCTTAACCCATCGATGCTGTCCAATTTAGAATTAAGTTTCTGCTCTAACGAAACCAGAAGCGCATCGGAATCAACAGCCTGTATTGGTGGAACCAATTGAAATGAAAACCCGTTTTTAATTCCGATTTGTGAATTCGGTTGCACATAAGAGTAGGAAACAATAAAATTAAGTCCTCTCCAAGAGAGACTTGCATTCAAAGAACTTTGAGTCTGTGTGGTAGGATGTGTTACCGTATCGATGCTTGGAACAATCCCATGTTGTATTCTGGAAGAAAACGCCAAGCCACTCCATGCCATACTTTGATTTTGTGCCATTCCACTATTCATACTCAATAGCATTAATAAGAATGGCACAAAAAAAATTGAACGTATAGAAAAAAAAATCTTCAAAATGACTTGTATTCACGAGGATTTATATTTGTGTCAAGGCGGATATAAAGGAAGTAAAAAATCCACCAAAAAAGAAAACCTCCGAAATAATCAAATCGCCAAAAGATCAACTTAAAAACCTATTTACCAACCCATTAACACACGAAACAACGCACTTGATCATTGAATAAATACGTCAAAAGGCGTATGAATTTTTGTGGGGAATTTACCTATTCAACACCATTTCATTCAAATATCAACCAGAAACTACCTTGAAAGCAAAGCCCCGAATTGCATCCAAGGATAACTTGTATATAAAAAAAACCTTTCAAAAAACATAGTGAAATACAACAATTAAAATAATGTATTAAAACACCACAAATTTTAATTAATATTGTCAATAAGCGAAGAGTCAAAGTATTTGAAAGAAAAGGAGAATCTAATTCACCTTACTTTAAAATGTTCATTCTCGCTTAAAAATTGCACATTTCAATTCTACTGTTATGACAAGAGCCATACGAGTTGTTTTAATTGATGATCACACCATCATGCGAGAAGGTTTAAAAAAAATCTTCAATCAAGATCGACAATCACGCTTTGAGGTAGTTGGTGAGTTTGCAGATGGGCAGGCATTTTTAGAATTTTTGAAACATCATATTTGCGATGTTGCTTTATTGGATATACAGATGCCCAAAAAAGCGGGCGACAGCATCCTGGAAATTTGCACCAAATTGTACCCACACGTTTCCATTGTTATCTTGAGCATGAACACCAATGAATACATGATTGAACGTACCATTAAAAGTGGAGCGCTCGGGTATTTGGCTAAGGAAGCTGATTCCAACGAAATCAAAAATGCACTGGTCACTGCAAATGACAAAAATATATTTTACAATGAGCAAGTAACTACAGAAAAAATAAATCAATTTAACCTTGGAAAAAGATCGGTCAAATTATTATCCAATCAAGAAACCATAATTGTGCGCTATCTGGTTCAAGGATTAGGCAATGATGAAATTGCCGAGCAGCTCAACATTGCGGTAAGCACCGTTAAAAAACACAAGGAGCACATCATGCAAAAGACTAAATGCAAACGAGCGTCACAGCTTTACCAATATGCCCTTGAGATGCGCATAATTGGTTATTGAGACTGATTTTTTGGGGAGGCAAAAATTGTAATTTATTAGAGATTAGAAAATAAAGATCCTGTGTGTGTATTACTGTTCGGTCAAATCGTTTCGTCAAATTAAGTGTATTTACAAATAAACCTCTCGTCAAGGATTCAGGGAGTATTATAGTTCAGCTAAACGAACATCTGGGGTCCTACCACCATAATTGATTTGAAAACTAATGTTCACTTAACTAAAAACTGTCATTGAAAAACGAAACTTCGCCTTTGAGGTAAATGTTGCGTGGACTGTGCATTGGAACTCAATAATTGTCTAGTTGTTTGCAATTTATTCATTGATTAACTCAATTATTTTCTTCCCAAGAACTTCTGCTGTTGCCAATGCATATGCTTGATTAAGATCAGAATATTGAATCTGTCTGAAGTTGATTATAAATAGTGATATGAGATATTCCAACGGGTCTGCTGACTCCAATAAATATTGCTTTGCATTCTCTCTAATTTGAATAACGAGTTTGCAAACCTCCAAAAGGGAGGGACGTTTAACGAAAGACAAATCGAACGATTTTGAAAAGCTATCAATTGAAAGCAGGTGAGTCTCACATTCTTTTAACTCATCTATTGGTATATAGAAGGGAAGGTGTTTGAACTTTAATGAACATTCAAGTGTAGCATGGTCAATCAATGAGTGATGTTGATTTGTCCATCCAAAGTCAATTAAATAAACACCTTGGTCATCCTTAAAAAAGTTTTCACTATGTAAATCTCCATGACAAATTTTCTTCTGTACCCTCAGAGAATGCTCTTTGATTTTTTTGTAATTAATTACTAATTCATCCGAATCTATTGCTGTAGCGTTAATACCTTTGACAAGTGAAATTGCCTTGTAAATTTTAGCTTCGGATTGTAAGTAACCACTGTAAAGTGTCTTAATTGGTTGCGTTACTTGAAATGGCTTCGCATTCCATTTTTGATATGGAGGACATTCAAATAATTCTTCAATAACTTTTTCAAGAGTAAAGCTATAGTTGTATTTCTCGGTCAGTTTATCGCTAACCAGTTTTGAAAACGGAAAGGAATCTTTTTTACTATCTGATGAAGCATAATTGTATCTGATAGCTTCGTATGTAGCAGTTTCTTCATATTCTACAAAGTAGTTTGAAACTAACAAGTCAGAAATATATTGACGGAAGAGAGTCTTTTCTTTCTTTATCTTTCTCTCCGAATTTTTCAATTCAAATTTCACTACAAACCTTCCGATTTTAGGGTGGTTACCCCTCAATGGTTGAATCTCTATTACTTTAGATCCACTGTTTCCGCCTTTTAAAAACTTGTAATCTAGAATCATTTCATTACCATCAAAAAGTTTTTTAATTATTAGTTCCTCTTCGAATGATAAAGCTCGATTATTAAAAATTTTGTCAGAATAGCTTTTTAAACTCTCCAACCCTTCATCGGAATTTTGTATATCATAATCCCCTGCCACAGACATAGGAATTCTCTTGATAGAAATAAAATTAGTGTTTGCAAATATTCCTAAAATTGTTTCGACATGGGGAACAAGAATCTCATTATTTCTTAGGTTGGATGCTACAAGCAATACACACAAATAGTTTTCATCAGCATACTCTGGTTGCTTATTTACTAAATCTAAAAATTCGTGTACTTCATATTTTTCAACGTGAAGATTTTCATTCTTAACATCAAATGAATCTATTTCGGGATGCCTGTTGTAACTCTCATCGTAAAGAACAATCACTTTAGTTTTTGATTCGTATTTATTCTCTAACTTAAATACAAAATATCCCTTTATTCTTTGTAAGAATAACTCATACTTAGAAAAGAAACTGAACAGCACTTTGTTGAAATCACTCTCAACACTTGGCTTTGGCTCTCTAATTTTTGGAATTACTCTCGATGTTGATTCCCAAGCTGCCTTTTCCTTTTCAAGTTCTTCGTATTTAAGATTGGGTAATTCAAATCCATCTTCAAAAGCATCATTTTCAATTTGCTTAAACAATGGGAGAAGTTCGTAGCGTTCTTTAGGCTGTAATGCCAAAAGTGTTGCTACGAAATTCTGAGCTAATCCAAACGGAAATTCTTCCTTTACTCGTATACTTGCGTATTCTGATTTATATTTCGAAAGGATTTTTTTCATTGAAATATTTGTTTGCGATATAAGTTGATTCGTCTTTCAAATGCTTCTTCACCTCCCTCAAGCAAATTCAATATACTTTCTTTCACATCTTCAATAGAACCTACCGTATCAATCTTTGATTTCCTATCATCATAGTTTAAAAAAACATTCTTTTCAGAATCAGAGATAACTGGAATATTTGGATTATGTGTGATAAAAATTAATTGTCTCTTTTCCTTTTGCTCACGAATAATTTTATGGATTGCATCAGTAATGTATTTGTTGTCTAAATTGTCCTCGGGCTGGTCTATTAAAAGCGGATTATCGGAAACAGCAAAAACAATAGGGAGAACTGTTGTGCACCGCTGTCCTGTGGAAAGCTCATCAGATTTTTTGTAATGCTCCTTTGCTTTCTTGTCTTTGTTTCCTTTTGCATCCACTTTTAAGAAAAACTCAGGTAAATCCTCACAGTATAGACTTTCAATCTCATAAATTTCCTCGCTTTCAAAAAGGGCAGCAATAATTGCGTTTGATCTTTCTTCGTCAATCTGAGCAACATTCTTAAGAGTTTCAAAATCCCTTTCATGAATTGTCGTCGCAAACTTGTCCGGTGAAAGATTCTGAACGATGTATGGAATAATCGCATTATATCTGAGGTTTGAGCCTTTTAATGCGTTTCGTAATTGAGTTTCATAATCTTCTGTAATTCCACCAAATGTTAGTGTAATTTTTACTGAACCATCCAACTCATTATTCAATTCATCAACAATATTTTTCCGCAATAAGAAAAGTTCTTTTTTCTTGTAGTTAAGTTGATTTACAAGTGTTACTCTCTGTGCTTTTACTTTCTGTCCCTTGTTTTCAAGTATGCTTATTTCTTTTTCAAGATTTTGCCTTTCATCTACTCGTTTTGAAAGGTGATTGTATTTGTTGATATACTCTTTGTGCTTTTCAAACTTTTGCTTGAGTTTTACGAATTCACTTTGCTGCGTCTGATGAACAGTTTTTAATTCTGTAGAAAGCTTTTCTACTTTAGTGATGGATTGATTAATCCAATTGATGTTAGCAAAATTTTCTTTAAATGTTTTATTTAATGACTCCTCTAACTCTGTTTTTATTTTATGAATGATTTCTCTATTGATAAAAGATTTGGCATCAGAATTTAAAGTGAGGAAACTTATTATTTCCTCATTTACATCTTGCAAACTATCTCTTGTTTCATTTAACTTTTCTAAAACTTTTGCTGCATATCGTTTCTCAGATGTTCTTACTTTTTCGTTCCCGTCTGCTTTTTCAAATTCTTCCTGTTCCTTCTGTTTTATATCTTCTGGCTTTTCTTCTTTCTGCCTTTTCAAGTCTTCTTCAACTGACTTGTAATTAAGGAGTTGTTCCCTAATTTGTGTAACACGAGCATTTTCACTTCTAATTGAAACAGCATTTTGTCTTAATGCAATTTTTAGTTTATTAATTTCTGCTTCTACTGTGCTTACCTCAGCTCGTATTTTTTTGTCAATTAGTTTAAGTCGGTCTTTACTGCTTAACCCAATTCTTTCAATTCTCAACGCAGGATAAATGTCACACTCAAATAAGTCTTCTAAGCTCTCCAAAGAAATGTTTCTTTTTCCTGGCAATGTATTAATTAATGGTTCATCACCAAATGTTTTTATTACTTCGAAACATTTTCCTTCACTGTCTTCTACAAGAAGCTCAATTGTACCATTAAGCAAATTCGCTTTTAGGATATTTGAGACATTCGAATCGTTTTCTGCTTCGCTATCCAGTGCTGCTTGAATAAAATAAAGCAAAGTAGATTTTCCAGTTCCTCGTCCGCCCATTAGACAATTTAGTTTTTCCGAAAAACTAATTGAGAAGTCTTCTTCAAAGAAAGAAGAGCCTTTAACTGACAGTGATTTTATTCTTTTCATTCCTTGTACAAGTAAATTTTTAGATTACTCCTTTTGTATATTTATTGATTTGCATCTAGGGTCGCTTTTTCATTGCCCATATCATTTTGGAACTTGGCGCAGTAGAAGAAATCGCAAAACGAAATTTTCAATGCTGCACAAAAGTTAATGCGATCTAGAATATCGATTAGACCAAGTCACCTGCCATTGCGCTGAATTCAAGTTAGCCTGTCACATTCACTTTTGCTAAATCGTTATACGGCCTTCAAGTGGATGATCAAAGTTTCTAATAACGACAATTGAAGTGATGTTAAAACCCAACGAATTGGCAACAGTCTACTTTTTTGGCTTTGTACTTTTAGATGGCTTAAGTGACGGAGTGTTCCCTGGCGTGTCCTTATTATCTTGCTGTCTTCTATTCGGTTCTCCTGTTGAATCGGCCTTTCTCTTCGGCCCTGGTTTTATGCTCATAAATCAATAGTGTCTAAGGCAATATTATACCTCAAAGGCCTAACTGTCAATACGCCAAAAGACGTAATTTTCTTAAGTAAAAGAGGAACTTCAAATCGCGATTTAACAGAAAAGGCACCCCAAGCCATACTTTAATAACGGCATGATAAACAACAAGATATGTAATCCGGTAATCTGTTGAGTTTGCATAACTCTGTAAGCACACCTGAAACTCTAACATTAGCTGTTACTAATCAGGGGAAGCTTACCATGGCAATGGAGATTATGAACTCAAATGTACTTCGAATCACCGCAGAGCTTGAAAATTACAATCAGAAAATCAAGAAAAGAAATTATCACTAATAAAAATCAATTCGTCAATATTCCGCAATAAACTCCATAATTATTTTTTCATTAAAGTTTAATACCTGAAAAAATG
>JACCEA011621921.1_pt1 | contig 18634 bp, 18 predicted proteins | sample 7449851 | NCBI WGS metagenome assembly JACCEA01 (sample SAMN15323453, study PRJNA562643) | freshwater metagenome | isolation source: river surface water | place: USA:Blue River Watershed | collected 2017-08-18
GATGGCGATGACCAATGCTAATATGACCGAAAGATATCTAGGCTGTAACATGCTTGAAATTACAGATAAATTTTTAAAATGTTGTACCTTTGCGCTTTGAATAGAACTTATGGAATTAAATCTGCTTACGGCGATCTCGCCCGTTGATGGTCGTTACCGTCGCCAAACCCAATCACTCGCACCGTATTTCTCCGAGTTTGGGTTAATCCAATACCGTGTTCGTGTTGAAATTGAATATTTCATCGCTTTGTGCGAAATTCCCTTAACTCCGCTTGCGAACTTTCCAAAAGAGCACTTTGCCGCATTGCGTGCGATGTACACGAATTTCACGGAGGCTGATGCTCAATGGATTAAGGAGACAGAGAAGGTAACTAACCACGATGTCAAAGCAGTTGAATATTTCATCAAAGATCGGATGTTGGCCTTGCCAGGCGACTTAAGCCCCTACGTGGAGTTTATTCACTTTGGCCTAACCTCTCAAGATATTAACAATACAGCGATTCCCTTGTCGATTGCCGAAGCGCATCGCGATGTGATTTTGCCTGCTTACCAAGCCGTCGTTGCGATCTTGGATGCCTATGCAACGGAATGGAAAGAGATTCCTTTATTGGCTCATACGCATGGCCAACCAGCTTCCCCGACTCGTTTAGGGAAGGAAATTAAGGTTTTTGTAGAACGCTTAAATCGCCAATTGGATTTATTGGCACAAGTGCCCTTTACGGGAAAATTTGGTGGCGCAACGGGTAATTTCAATGCACATCAAGTGTCTTTCCCTGGGGTTAATTGGCCCGATTTTGCTGCCAAATTGCATGCGAACTTAGGAATCACCCGTTCGAAATACACGACGCAAATCGAGCATTATGATAATTTAGCGGCCTATTTTGATGGCCTAAAGCGTTTGGATACCATCTTGATCGACTTGTCTCGTGACATTTGGCAGTATGTTTCCATGGGCTATTTCAAACAAAAAATCAAAGCGGGGGAAATTGGATCGTCGGCGATGCCGCATAAAGTAAACCCAATCGATTTTGAAAACGCGGAAGGGAATCTAGCGATGGCAAATGCCTTCTTCGAATTCTTATCAGCGAAATTGCCTATTTCGCGTTTACAGCGTGACTTGACTGACTCAACTGTCCTTCGTAATGTGGGGACGCCCTTAGCGCACGTCGTGATTTCCTTGAATTCATTGCAAAGGGGCCTTGGTAAATTGGAATTGAACAACAACAAGATCCAACAAGATTTAGAGGATAACTGGGTGGTGATTGCGGAGGCAATTCAAACGGTATTACGTCGGGAAGCCTTTCCGAAACCGTATGAGGCTTTGAAAGATTTGACACGTCACCATGGTAAAATTGACCAAACCGTATTTCATGATTTTATTAATGGATTAGCTGTTTCCGATGCGATTAAGGCGGAATTGAAACTTATTAGTCCATTTAATTTCGTTGGGCGCGACGAAAACTAACATACGACTTCGGAGTTAAGAATTAAGAGTTAAGAATTAAGAGTTAAGAGTTAAGAAGTAAGAGTTAAGAAGTAAGAGTTAAGAAGTAAGAATTAAGAGGTAAATGGTTGTTGTTAGAATTCATCGTATAACAGCTTCTGATGACTGACGACTAGCGACTGACGACTAGTGACTAGCGACTAAAGAAATAATTATGAACCACCGTTTAATGCACATCGCGCTCGTAGTGGCCGATTATGATGAAGCCATCGCCTGGTACACCCAAAAGCTTGGTTTTACCTTGATTGAGGATACGCGATTAAGCGATGTTAAACGCTGGGTGCTGGTTCAGCCGTCTGCTGAGGGCTCCTGTCAGTTGTTATTGGCCAAAGCCGCGACTGATGAGCAAAAATCACGAGTAGGAAATCAAACGGGTGGTCGAGTGTTCTTATTTTTACAAACGGATGATTTCGAAAAGGATCATCAAAATCTGCTGAAAGAAAACATTAAAATAGTACGAGGTCCGGTCGTTGAAGAATATGGTAAAGTGCTTGTATTCGAGGATTTATATGGAAATTTGTGGGATTTAATTGGCTAAAATTTTGAATTAAAAGATTTCAGATTACATTTGCATCAAATTAATACAAAAATGACAAAAGCAACATACAACAAAAACTGGTGGCAGGGCTAATAAATCCTTGAACAGTTTTGCTGTGTGTACATGATATGTTTACGAAAGGCTTGCTGTTCTCAGTAAGCCTTTTTTTAATTTTGTCCCTAGATAACATGTCTTTAATAAATATTCGAACTGCACGCAAAACCCTTTTGGCTGATACCCTCACGCCAATCGGTATTTTCATGAAGATTCGCAAAAACTTTAAGAATTCCGTGATACTAGAATCGGCCGATTACCATGGTCGGGAACACGGGTTTTCACACATTGCCTTCGATCCGGTTGCTTCCTTTGAATTGACGGATTCGAAAGTCAAGCAAGTCTTTCCGGATGGGACAGTGGAAGAGTTTATCTTGGAAAACCGTCGCGATGCGGTACAGGTTCTCAAGAATTTTGCAGATCGTTTTGGCTTTCAGAAAGAAAAAGGGGATTCTCCTATGGCGAACGGACTCTTTGGCCATATTTCGTATGATGCAGTAACCTATTTTGAGGATATTGAGATTCAAGTGAAAAATCCGGAAACTGAAATTCCTTCCATTCGTTATTATGTGTATCGTTATGTAGTAGCGGTTAATCATTTTAATAACCAGATGACGATGTATGCGCACAGTTATGATGGTTCGGAACCGTCATTTGATACGCTTACTTATTTATTAAATATGCCTCATTACGAACCCGCACCTTTCGAGCGAGTTGGGGAGGAAGTAAGTAATTTGAATGATGCGCAGGTGAAGGAAATTGTGGAAACATGTATCAAACATTGTTTGCGAGGGGATGTTTTCCAAATTGTTCCTTCGCGTCGTTTTTCACAAGGATTTAAAGGCGATGATTTTCAGGTGTATCGGGCACTTCGCTCCGTGAATCCTTCTCCGTATTTATTCTATTTTGATTATGAACACTATCGGATCTTTGGAGCATCTCCAGAGAAGCAAATCAAGATTGAAGGAGATGTAGCAGAAATTCATCCAATTGCAGGCACATTTAGACGTTCGGGGGATGATTCACGAGATGCCGAATTAGCTCAAGAGCTTTTGGCAGATCCGAAAGAAACCGCCGAGCATGTGATGTTGGTCGATTTAGCGCGAAATGATTTAAGTAGAAGCGCGGATCATGTCAAAGTAGAGACATTTAAAGAGGTGCAGTTTTTCTCGCATGTGATCCATTTGGTTTCCAAGGTGACAGGACGTCTGCAAAAGGGGGTAAATCCTTTGCAATTAGTTGCCGATACGTTTCCGGCGGGGACTTTGAGTGGCGCACCGAAGTATAATGCGATGACGATTATCAATCGCTTGGAGCCTACAAATCGGGCAATCTATGGAGGTGCCATTGGTTTCATGGACTTTCAAGGCAACTTCAACCATGCCATTGCGATTCGAACCTTTTTGAGCAAGGGAAATACTTTGTTTTTTCAGGCCGGAATGGGCGTAGTTGCCAAGTCGGTCGTCGCCAGTGAAATGCAAGAAATACATAATAAATTAGCAGCTTTGCGTCGTGCATTGGAAGTTGCTGAAAACTTAGCATAAGAAGACATGAAGAATGTATTGGTTTTAGATAATTATGATTCCTTCGTGTACAATTTGGTATACTTATTGAAGGAATTGGGAGCGAAAGTCGATGTATTTCGCAATGATAAAATTAGCTTAGAAGAAGTGGGTAAATATGACCAAATTCTTCTTTCGCCCGGTCCTGGCATTCCGTCAGAAGCGGGCATCATGATGGATTTGTTGAAGGAGTATAAGTCGACCAAAAAAATTCTAGGCGTATGTTTGGGACACCAAGCGATCGCAGAGGCCTTTGGTTCAGAATTACAGAACATGGGGGAAGTATTGCACGGGGTGACGACGGAATGTCAGGTAATAGACCCGACAGAGCTGTTGTTTTTGGATATTCCAACCCGTTTTGAGGTTTGTCGTTATCATTCATGGACTGTGTTACCGGGATCGATGCCTACAGATTTAAAGATTACGGCTCAAGATGATAAGGGCTATGTGTTAGCGGAGGCGCATCAGCAATACGATGTTCGTGGGGTACAGTTTCACCCGGAAGCCTATTTAACGCAACACGGATTACAAATGATTAAAAATTGGATGAAATAAAATGAAAAAGGTTCTCGAAAGAAGAGTGAGTGGAGAGGCGCTGTCAGAACATGAGGCACGTGAGGTGATGTTGCAAATCGGTCATGGCGGTGTTAATCCGAGCCAAATTGCCGCGTTTTTGTCTTCGTATTGGTATCATCCAATTCAAGTACATGAGTTGAAGGGCTTTGTTGAGGCCATGTTAGACCTCGCGGTTACTGTTGATCTGTCCGAGTTCGATGCGATGGATGTTTGTGGGACGGGCGGTGATGGAAAGGATACTTTTAATATCAGCACTACCTCATCGTTTGTCGTAGTGGGTGCGGGCCAAAAAATTGCAAAACACGGGAACCATGGTGTTTCGTCTTCCGTGGGGTCTTCAACCGTTATGGAATTTTTGGGCTTGAAATTTTGCAATGACCCAAAGATTTTGAAACGCAAAATGGAGACAGCTGGCATGTGCTTTTTGCATGCTCCGTTATTTCATCCTGCCATGCGTTTTGTGGGCCCAATTCGTAAAGAGTTGGGAATGAAGACCTTCTTTAATTTATTAGGGCCCTTATTGAATCCAGCCTTGGTACAAAAGCAATTGTCTGGTGTATATTCGCCTGAGGTGTTTGATTTATATGCAGGTTATTTCAAGGATACAAATAAGCAGTACGGGATTGTCTATGCGGAAGATGGCTATGATGAGATTTCATTAACTTCCAATTTTAGGATGCAAACAAATGCCGGTTGTCAAGTGTATTCTCCAGCTGAATTAGGCTGTGATTATGTGCAGCAGTCGGAGTTATTTGGGGGGTCAAATGTGGAGGAATCTGCCAATATGTTATATAAAATTTTGCAGCGTGAAGGAACGCAGGCACAAACAAACGCAGTGCTTGCGAATGCCGCCGCAGCCCTATGGGTAGCAGAGAAGGCGCCTAACTTAGCGGATGGATTTTTGATGGCCAAAGAGTCGCTGGAAAGTGGCAAGGCTTTCCAAGTCTTCAAGAAGTTTATTATGGATTAAGCGTGATTTAGCTAATTTATTAACCCCTGGCTTAAGTCTGGGGATAAAACGAGAAGTATATTTGATAACCTCAGGCTTTAGCCTGGGAATAACCAGAAGTATATATTATAAGTCCCTGGGGGCTAGACGCGAAGTATCGCGTCTCTACAAGAATAAAAAGGATGAGTATTTTAGACCAAATCATTGCCACCAAACGAACGGAAGTTGCCGCTGCGAAAGCACGCGTTTCGGTATCTCAATTAGAGAAACAAGCTTACTTTGCTCGGGCTTGTCATTCCTTGGCCATGTCATTGGTTCAGCCGGCATCCACAGGTATTATCGCGGAGTTTAAGCGCAAATCACCCTCGAAAGGCATCATCAATGATTCCTTGGGGGTGGATGAGGTGACGCGAAGTTATGTTGCAGCTGGGGCTGCTTGCTTGTCGGTGTTAACGGATACGTCCTATTTTGGTGGGACGTATGCCGACTTTGATTTAGCCCGTCGGACAAATCCGAACACACCTATCCTTCGCAAGGATTTTATGGTGGATGAATACCAAATCATAGAAGCCAAATCGATGGGGGCGGATGTGATCTTATTGATTGCCGCGGCATTAAGTCCGGAGGAAATCAAAACCTTAGGGACCTTAGCGCGTTCATTAGGTATGGAAACCTTATTAGAGGTACATGATCAAGAAGAATTGGATCGTTCATTGGGCGATTATATCTCGGTCGTAGGGGTCAACAATCGTAACTTGAAGAATTTTGCGGAACAACATGTAGAGGCTTCTAAAATCCTTGCAGATAAGATTCCCGCACAGTTTGTGAAGGTTTCGGAAAGTTGTATTTCCGGCCCGGAAATTATTAAAGAATTGAAGGGTTATGGATATAGGGGTTTTTTGATCGGCGAAAGTTTTATGAAGACGAGTAATCCGGGACAAGCCTTAACGGAATTTTTAAATCAATAGGCGATGAAGTGGAAGGTTTGCGGCATGCGTGATTTGACTAATATCGAAGCAGTAGCAGCTTGCGAACCAGATTACATGGGGTTTATTTGGGTTGAAAAATCTCCTCGTTATGTTGGTGCCGATTTCGTCATTCCGAAGCTGCCCGTAAAAACTCAGGCGGTCGGGGTGTTTGTGAATGAAAGCATCGCAACTATTTTGGCTTTGTCGGAAAAGGCAGGCTTTCACGTTGTGCAATTGCATGGGGAAGAAGGACAGGATGTTATTGATGCCTTGCAGGCAGCTGGAATAATTGTCATCAAGGCAGTCAGCGTAGCGACTGAGGGAGATGTTGCGGGATTAAATTTGAAGCCCGACTATTATTTATTTGACACGAAAAAAGGATCGCAGGTGGGAGGCACGGGAGAGCAATTTGATTGGTCTATTTTAAAGGCCTATTCACTTACAATTCCCTATTTTTTAGCGGGTGGTTTGGATGAAAATAGTATAGAGGAAGCAAAGAAATTACCAGGCTTATATGCCTTGGATTTTAACAGTAAATTAGAGTTGAGTCCTGGGTTAAAGGATTTGGCAAAGGTGAAAGAAATAATGCAAAAAATATGAATCATTCATTTCAAGTTGATGAGCGTGGGTATTACGGAGATTTTGGCGGAGCCTTTATTCCCGAAATGTTATATCCCAATGTAGAGGAATTGCGGAGTCGCTACTTAGATATCATCGCGGATCCTTCGTTTCAAAAGGAATTTCACGATTTGTTAAGGGATTATGTAGGCCGACCGACCCCCTTATTTAAGGCGGAGCGTTTATCAGCGAAATACAACACGACTATTTACCTGAAGCGGGAAGATTTATGTCATACGGGAGCGCACAAGGTAAACAATACAATTGGTCAGATTTTGGTCGCGAAGCGTTTGGGAAAAAATAAGATTGTGGCGGAGACGGGAGCGGGCCAACATGGCGTGGCGACGGCAACGGTTTGTGCCTTGATGGGCATGGAATGTATCGTGTACATGGGTGCTATTGATATCGAACGTCAAGCGCCAAACGTGGCGCGGATGCGTATGTTGGGCGCCAAAGTAGTAGCAGCAGAATCGGGCTCAAAAACCTTGAAAGATGCCACAAATGAGGCGATGCGTCACTGGATTAATAACCCGGTTGATACGCATTACATCATTGGTTCCGTGGTGGGGCCACACCCTTACCCAGATATGGTCGCCCGTTTTCAGTCGGTGATTTCCGAAGAAATGCGCCGCCAATTGCAGGAAAAGGAAGGCCGTGATTATCCGGATTATGTGATTGCTTGTGTGGGTGGTGGTTCGAATGCGGCTGGAGCTTTTTATCATTTCTTGGATGAGCCACGGACGCAATTGATTGCGGCGGAGGCAGCAGGAAAAGGCGTTGACTCGGGTCATTCGGCTGCAACGACTTTTTTAGGAAAATCGGGCGTCTTGCATGGCAGCAAGAGTTTGTTGATGCAGACGGAAGATGGTCAGGTGATCGAGCCTTATTCGATTTCGGCTGGCTTGGATTATCCCGGAATAGGCCCAATGCATGCGCACTTATTTAAAACAGGCCGAGCGAAGTTTTATGATATCACGGATGAGGAGGCTTTAAATGCGGCACTGGAATGCTCAATGTTGGAAGGCATTATTCCTGCCTTGGAATCAGCGCATGCCTTGGCAGTCTTTGGCAAATTGAATGCGAATCCGAATGAAGTGGTGGTTGTGAATTTGTCAGGAAGAGGCGATAAAGATTTATCGACCTATCAGCAACGTTTAAAATTGAATGACTAGGATGAATCGGATTACAAAATTATTTGCTGAGGCGACGGAGCCTATTTTGAATGTATATGCCACGGCGGGTTACCCTAATTTTGGGGATACGATGACCGTGTTGAATGCCTTACAAGCTGGCGGTGTGGACATCATTGAAATTGGAATGCCTTATTCGGATCCGGTTGCGGATGGTGAGACAATCCAACAATCCAACCAGGTGTCTTTGGATCAGGGGATGTCGGTCGGGCATTTGTTTGATCAATTGAAAAATATGCGTCAAACGGTGTCGGTTCCAGTCTTATTGATGGGCTATATTAATCCCGTATTACAATATGGGGTGGAGGCCTTCTGTAAAAAATGTGCGGAAGTGGGCGTGGATGGCTTAATCTTACCCGATCTGCCTATGGCGGAATATGAGTCGGAATACCAAGCAATTTTCGAGCAATACGGGTTATTCAATATCTTTTTGATTACACCTCAAACAACGGATACTCGGATTGCTCAGATCGATGCGATGAGTAAGGGATTTATCTACATGGTCTCTTCTGCGAGTACGACCGGTGCGAAAACAGGGATTTCGAGTGATCAGGAGGTCTATTTTAATCGAATCAATGCGATGAATTTGAAAAATCCTCGTTTGATTGGCTTTGGTATATCGGATCGCCTGAGTTTCTTAAAGGCCTCGGAATCTGCTGCGGGAGCGATTATTGGAAGTGCATTTGTGAAGTTATTGGGGAATGCGCAAGATCTTCATGCTGAGATTGTTGACTTTGTTCAAACGATCAAAGGGAAAAAATAATGGATTGTTTTTGTAAAGAAATATTTTTCTTATCTTTGCAACCCAATCAGCAATTATATGTACGAAGTGACCGCTGAGTGCTGATATCACACAAAATAAAATACAGATGAGTGATTTAATTAAATTTGTAGAATCAGAAAACGCAACGCGTCGTGCTGATCATCCAGAATTTGCAGCTGGAGATACAATCAATGTACACGTTAAGATCCGTGAGGGTAACAAGGAGCGTATTCAGGTTTTCCAAGGATTGGTAATCCAACGTAAGAATTCAGGTGCAGGTGAATCATTCACTGTACGTAAAGTATCTAATGGAATTGGTGTTGAGCGTATCTTCCCAATCTTGTCGCCAAACATCGATAAAATCGAGGTAATGCGTCGTGGTAAAGTACGTCGTGCTCGTTTATTCTACATGCGTGGTAAGCAAGGGAAAGCGGCTCGTGTTAAAGAGAAGAAAAAATAGGTTTGAGATTTTTTTATATAAAAGAAAGCTGTTCAGAAATGAGCAGCTTTTTTTGTTGGTGAGAATCAGTAGGAATTAACATGGGATTGCTTTTAAACATAGTTTAAACCTATCTCAATTATGAAATCGAATGCCTCTAATCGTCGGAAGTTCCTTCAAGACGCGAGTTTACTAAGTGGTTTGGCCTTTATGCCAACTGTGAAGGACGTTACGTCATCTTTTGTTCAAGCCACGCCAGCAAAAATTATCGCGCCTCGTTTGCGATTTGGGGTGGTTGGCATAAATCACGGCCACATTTATTCCATGGCGAACTCAATCATTCGAGGGGGAGGGGAATTTGTTTCCTATTATGCCAAAGAACCTGATTTGATTAAGGATTTTGCCAAGCGATATCCACAGGCGAAACTTGTTAAGAGTGAGGCGGAGGTCTTAGAAGATCCTTCGATTAAATTAGTTTTGAGTTCGATTACACCGAATGAGCGCGCCCCATTGGGAATTCGGGTGATGCAGCATGGAAAAGATTACATGGTGGATAAGCCTGGAATCATCAGTTTGGAGCAATTGGCGGAGGTGAAAAAGGTGCAGCAAGAGACTAAGCGGATCTATTCGATCTCATTCAGTGAGCGCTTTGAAAATAAGGCGACGGAGTTAGCGAGCCAATTAGTTGCGCAAGGGAAGATCGGAAAGGTGATGCAGACCTTGGGAACTGGACCTCACCGAATGAGTGTGAATTCACGTCCAGCTTGGTTTTTTGACACGAAATATTTTGGCGGAATCATTACCGATATTGCCTCGCATCAAGTAGATCAATTCTTGCATTTTACCGGTTCGACGCAAGGAGAAGTGGTTGCTTCCCAAATTGCCAATCATCACCATCCACAGTATCCTCATTTTCAGGACTTTGGGGATTTGATGTTAAGGAGTAATAAGGGATCTGGATATATTCGGGTGGATTGGTTTACGCCGGATGGCTTGAATACTTGGGGGGATGGCCGATTGACAATTTTAGGAACGGATGGGTATATCGAGGTTCGTAAGAATACGGATATCGCTTCGCCACATGGGACTGGAAGTCATCTATATCTTGTAACTAACAAGGAGACTTTATACATTGATTGCAAGGACGTGAATTTGCCGCATGGTGAATTGCTCGTGAATGATGTTTTGAATCGTACGGAGACGGCGATGACACAGGCACATTGTTTTTTATCCACAGAACTTGCATTAATTGCACAAAAAAACGCAACCAACATATCCATTAAGTCATGAAACGCAGAAACTTCATTAACAACTTAGCGATCGGTGCCGTAGGAACTTTGGGTTTCCCTACGATTGTCCCTGCCCATGTTTTGGGAGGAAAAGATGCACCCAGTAATAAGATTAATATAGGCCAAATTGGTTGTGGTAGAATTGCCAGAACGCACGATTTGCCAGCTACTTGGAGGTATGATAAGGCTAGGATTATGGCTGTCTGTGATTTGGATAGACACCGAACGGAGGAGACGAAGCAGCTGGTGGAAGAATATTACACAAAAAAAACGGGTCAGTCGAATTACATCGATGTGAAGATGTATGATGATTACCGTGAAATGTTATTGAATAAAGACATCGATGCGGTGATGATTAGTACGCCGGATTTTTGGCATGCCCAACCGGCGATGGAGGCTGCTTTAGCGGGGAAGGATATTTATTTACAGAAGCCTACCTCTCTTACGATTCATGAAGGCAGGCAGTTGGCCGAGGTAATCAAGAAGACGGGACGTATTTTACAGGTGGGGACCCAACAGCGTTCATCCTCGCAATTTAGAATTGCGGCGGAGCTAGTGCGCAATGGCCGTATTGGAAAATTGCACACGGTCAAAGTAGGTCTTCCGGGAGATCCTTCAGGTCCTCCGGCGCCAGAGATGCCAATTCCGAAAGGTTTTAATTATGATATGTGGTTAGGTTCTACACCGAATATGCCTTATACGGAGACTGCGGTACACCCACAAAAGGGCTATGATCGTCCCGGTTGGTTGCGCATGGAGCAATTTGGTGCTGGAATGATAACGGGTTGGGGACAACACCATTATGATTCAGCCGCCTGGGGCATGGATACCGAATATACGGGCCCTATTTCGGTGGAGGCCGTGGCTGAATTCCCTAAGTCGGGGCTATGGAATGTCCATGGCGATTTTATGGCCAAAGCGGAATATGCGAATGGCATCACGATGTACACCTCCGGTGGGTTCCCGAATGGCATTCGTTATGAAGGGACAGAAGGTTGGATTTTTGTGTCTCGCGGGGATTATGCCGTTACGTCGAGTGATCCTACTTCAAAAATTCGAGCGAAGGCATTAGATGCATCGGATCCGAAGATTTTAGAATCTGTGATTGGTCCAAACGAATTGCATTTATATCATTCGGATGAGCAGCATGGAAACTGGTTGGATTGTATTGAGACGCGCAAGGAGCCGATTTCACCAATCGAGATTGGACATCGGGCTTGTACCGTTTGTTTAATTACACACGTGGCGATGAAGATTCCACGCACTTTGCAGTGGGATCCAACGAAGGAAGTTTTTGTGAATGACGCGGAGGCTAATGCCTATTTACGTCGGACGCAAAGGGCTCCTTACGGAACGGATCGCGTGAAATATTAGATTTTTTCGACCTTTCGTACGTTTTTATTGATGGTATCCGATTCAACGATGCCATCGCGTAAACGAATGATGCGGTGGGCATATTGGGCAATATCGTCTTCGTGGGTAACCATGACGATGGTATTGCCTTTTTTGTGTAGTTGATCGAAGAGATCCATGATCTCATAGGAGGTTTTGGTATCTAGATTACCCGTAGGTTCATCGGCCAATAAAATTGATGGGTCGTTCACCAGTGCACGTGCGACTGCGACCCGTTGTCTTTGTCCTCCTGAGAGTTCGTTCGGTTTGTGTAAAGCGCGATTGTCCAAACCCACCCCTTTCAGGGTTTCCATGGCTATACGGGTACGTTCAGATTTGGAATAACCGGCATAAATGAGAGGGAGTGCCACGTTTTCTAAGGCGGATTGACGGGGTAATAAGTTGAAGGTTTGGAATACGAAACCAATTTCTTTGTTACGAACGGCGGCTAATTCGTTTTCCGACATAGTCGAAACGTCTTGTCCGTTTAAGATATAGGATCCGGTGCTAGGGGTGTCTAGGCAGCCGACAATGTTCATGAGTGTTGATTTTCCTGATCCGGATGGGCCCATGAAAGCGACATATTCGCCCTTGTTTACAGAGATGGTGACGTCTTTGAGTGCGTCGATTATCTCTTCTCCCATCACGTAGCGTTTGGAAATATGTTTGGTCTCAATAATTTTTGTCATGGTATCAGAAAAATTCGAATCAAAAATACATGCTTCCATTGATAATGTGGGAACTTTTCGACGAAAGATATTTTGTGGGGATGAAGCGGTTGTAGGAAGGATAAGAGGTTTTACTTAGTTTTGTCGATATGAAATACATTCCAGCGCTGGACGGGGTTCGTGCTCTTGCGATCTTATTGGTCTTAGTTTATCACTGGTTCCCAGAGGGGCAGGGGATTAATATCATGCCCAATGGTCCAATAGGTGTTACGCTTTTTTTCGTACTGAGTGGGTATTTGATTTCCAATATTTTGATGGAGCAGCAGACCTTAGGGGATTTTGTTCGTTCGTTTAAGAATTTTGTGGCTCGTAGGGCCTTGCGAATTTTTCCTATCTATTTCCTGTTGTTGGCCTTAATTCTGGTATTAAAGCGATTTTCCATAGTGCTTCAAACGGATTTTTACGAGCATCCTGGCTATTATTGGGTGTATTTAGTCAACTACTGGATTGAATTGCATGGCAATTGGTCGGATGCCTTATCGCCCTATTGGTCGCTGTCGGTGGAAGAGCAATTTTATTTGCTTTGGCCATTTTGTATGTTGCTTTTGTCGCCGCGATTTCGTCCCTACTTTCTCTGGTTTACGGTCGTTTTTGGAATCGTGTTTCGATATTTTTCCGTCCATGTCTATGGCGGTTTGGGTGTCAGTATGTTTTCCTGCATGGATACCTTTGCCTGGGGAGCTTTGTTGGCCCATTACCTCCGTGCAGGTCGGGTGGCGGAATTATCCTTATGGATTAAGCGATTGATTATTCTGGTGGTGTTTTGTTTTTTGATGTTATGTCTGAAGCATTCAGATGCCGACCTAGTCAAGCAATTGTTTTTCAGAACATTTACCTCCCTTGTTTCTGTGGCTGTTTTATTTTATGCCATGCAGGCGAGTTCTTTTTCGAAATTGTTAGCGGTTCGCCCCTTGCTTTTGATCGGCCAAATGTCTTATGGACTCTATTTGTATCACATGGTCGGGCCGGATTTGTTTTTCCAACTGATGGCTCGATTCGGGATTGATGTTCCTTCCTTGCCTTATAATCTCGTGCCGATGGGGGTACTCGGTTTATCAGCTTACTTATCGTATCGTTTGATCGAATTGCCCATTCAGGCCTTTAAGCGTTATTTTGTCGGATAAGATTATCAGTTTTTCGGGACGAATTGCCATTGACTTTCAGTAGCTTTGGGAGGTAACGCTGCCGGGGTCGCAGACCCCGGCAGCGTTTACCCCTACTGCTTATTAATCCAGTCTAGCGGAGTCATTCCTTTTTCATCTTTGAATGCAAGATAGAAGGTGGACTTGTTTTTAAAGCCAGATTGCATGGCAATCCCTTCTATCGATAACGTCAAGTGCGCATTTTGTTTTAATAGTTCAATCGCATGTTCGATGCGCAGTTGATTCCGAAGTTTAGGAAAAGGCACTTTAAGCACTTTGTTGAAATAATAGGTCACCCGGGCCTGTGGAATATCGAGTGACCTCGAGATCTCATGTATCGATAAACTAGAATTTAAATATTGTTTTTCATCAATCAGGAATTGCTTGATTCGAATGATATCAGAATCGTTTTCTGGTTTTGGAGGAGCAGGTGGCAAGTCCGGAATAGGCTTGTCTAAAATGGCAGCCAAAAAATTATCCCAACGGCTTTGTTGGTTCGAAAGTATGGGACTTGCATACAGCCAACTGGGGGAAAATAAGATCAAAATTGGAGTTGCCAGCGTAAACAAAGACAAGTATTCAAGTTGAGGGAAGTTTTTATTGGAAACCAATGAATTTATAAAAAAATGGGAATCCTTATAAAGCGTAACATATACGATGAGTGCAGGGCAAACGGTGAAAAAGGCTATGATTATCAAAATTTTCAAAAGATTGTTGAGCTTCTTGATTAATATTTTATTGGCTTGTTTTCTTGCTTGAATTAAATAATAGCAGCAATATAAAAAGTATATACTGTTGATGATTCCTACAGCATTTTGAAAGAAGCGAATACTAATCCATCGACTGGCATTGTTGAAGATGCCACTGTCAGTTTGTAAGGCAAACAAAAGTTCAAAATGGTGAATTTTAGTCGAAATGGGAATCTCAAAATAGGGTTCCAAACAAATGAAAGCAAGTAGGCTTGGTATAAACGAAAGCCACTCAATTGCTTTGAATTCAATACGATCAAAAATGACGCTTTTGATATAATTATACAATGCCGGCCCCATCAATAAAGCAAAAGGTATGTTGTGAATGTAGATGTAGGCCAAAAATTCAGGGTCAGTACCGCTCTCGAGTAAGAGATAGATTAACATTCGTTGGCCGACCATAAAAAACATAAACGATAATAGTATGATGGCTTTATTGTGCTTCCAATGGTATAATACCAATAGCACGCATATTACGATCGTTAAGATAAAGGCAGTATAAATCATATATTTTTAGAACGAGCAATTGTAATTAAGGTACACTTTTATTAAGAGGTAAATATAGTATGAAATAAATATTATTAGACTCTAGCCAATAGGATAGCTGTTTAAATAATAATTTTTTAAACCGTTTATCTTTTATAAACAAGCTCTTGATGCTGCGATTTTTCTTGTTTTGCAGTTGGAAACCATCAAATTAATCCGTTTCCATGCGCTTATGAACCATAAATCATTACTGATAGGCTTTATTGCAATGTTCGCGATTGGCTTTCAAGGCTTTGGCCAACAAGTTAAACTGAGTCAAGGGATAGCTATTACTGATTTTGCTTATACAAACAATGAAGGCCAAAATATCGAAGGCTTGAAATCAGGTTCTGGCTTGTCATTTCAGGTATCTTACCACAAAGCGAATTTGGTAGATTCAACAAAATACTTGATTAACCAAGGTTCATTCGACATTTATTTAGCCCAACATCGTCGGGTAGCTCAGGTCTTGCAATGGGTGAACTATGATTTGGGAATCTCCTTTATTCAAATGAATGCGGTAGGCGATATTCAGCAAAATGCATTTTCATATCAAACCGATTTTTTGGGCGTGCAAGGAAAATTGGGCATTCGCATTCCTTTGCCACTTAAAACTTCAATTAACCTCCAAGGTATCGCAAGTGTCAACAAAATTGTCCATGGGAATCAGTATTTAATGAATCGCTACCTCGATTTAACCGTGGACCCACAATTTTCAGGCATAAAAATGATGTTGGGCTATGGAGTAGAAGTGGAAAAACGCTTCTCAGAAAAATTGGCCGGATTTGCCAGTTACCAATACCAACAGACTTTTATTCCCCAAAAAGCAGGGGAGTCCACATTGAATTTTAAACCAAGCTCGGGTTCTGTTGGAATTCGCTTTTTGATCTAATCCCATGCGGCTAATCTACCTATTTAGTTTTCTTTGCTTCCAAGTATGTTGTCATGGACAATATATACAATCCGCGACTTTGTCGGCAGGCGGTGGCATGGGCATGGGCGGAAACCAAGGCAAATCCTACATTTCACATGTTGTTGGTCAATCCAGTATTATGGCAGGGACAGCACGAAATGGCAATGCTGTTCTTCGACAGGGATTTAAACAGCCATATGCTCGGCGAGGGATAATAGAAAACCAAACGGCTGCTTTGATTGTGGCAGAATCTTCGCCTAGTATTCAAGTCAACGTTTTCCCGAATCCATTTGTCGATCATGTCACCCTCCGTTTTTCGGAAGCTACACGAACGCCAACAATCTTGACTTTATATGACGCGTCTTCCCAATTGATTTGGGAGCGTGTATTTCCTGAAAATATGACTGAGATTCCTTTGCAAGGTTTTACCGAAATGCATGCAGGGAAATATTTATTGCAAATATTCCAACATGGGAATCCGATCGTAAAAACGATTTTAAAAGAAGTTCAGCCCTAGTTTAATCCTTATGAAGAATTTTTTCTATACAATTGCTATCCTTTTTAGCACGATCAGTCTGATCATAGCGCAAACTCCAAAGAAGTCTTTGAATTACCAGGCGGTTATCTTAGATCCCAAGGTGATAGATATTCCGGGTTCAAGTATTACGGGTCAAGCATTATCGAAGGGGAATGTTTGTTTACGTTTTTCAATCGTTGGCGGTAGTGGGGCTTTGGAGTATGAGGAATATCAAAAGACTGTCACGGATGAATTTGGATTGGTGAATTTGTCTATTGGGGCAGGCCAAACGAGTTTGGCAGGTCAAAGTGTTAATTCGAACCCACAATATAATTCATTTGAGAGCATCGTTTGGAATGCCAATTTAAAGAGTTTGAAAGTTGGGGTTAGTTATGATGGATGCCAAAGTTTCAAACAAGTCACTGCTCAAGCGTTGACCTACACCCCCTATTCCCTGTATGCAGAAGCGGTGGAATACAAAAATGTATTAAATGCCCCGACCAAACTTTCGCAGTTTAGTAATGATGCTGGATTTTTGATCCCCAATGATTTAAATCCATTGAAGGTTGATATGGCAGCCATGAATCAAACAATTCAGGCAACCAAACAGCAAACGGATTCTACTTTTTCTGTGATTAATCAGAGCATCAGCTCGACAGAAAATATGATTACGGAGCATACGCAATCTATTACCGATATCAATACGCTGTTAGAGGATCATCAATTACAGATTTATGATAACAAAAATCAAATTAATTCAGCGGTCAATAATTTAGGAGGAGTACAATCTCAATTAAACCAAACGATTTCAACGGTTAATAATTTGTCTGGATCCTATGAAGTGTTGGATAATAAGTCTTCATCCCCCGAATTAGGTGGGGCAAATCCGTCGGATGTATTTTATCCGACCCAACGAGCTACGAAAACCTATGTTGATAATACGATATATGAAGCCGTAGGCACAGGTGTACCCAATGCGACAACACTTGCGGCTGGAAAAATTAAATTAGCAGGAGATTTAAGTGGCACATCCTTGTTGCCTACTGTACCCGGTTTGGCATTAAAGGAGAATACCTCAAATAAGTCAACAAGTGTACAAAGCGATGGAACATCGGACGAAAAATACCCATCCGTTAAAGCAGTCAAAGCGTATGTTGACCAAGCGACTTTGGGCGTTGCGCTAGCAACCACAGTAGCTGGCAAAGCGGACCTAGCCTCACCTAGTTTTACAGGAGTTCCTACGGCGCCAACGGCGAGTTCGGGAACGAATACGACACAATTAGCCACGACGCAATTTGTACAGAGTGCATTAGCCTCAGCCACAGTCAATGATGCGTCAACAACGGCGAAGGGAATTATTCAATTAGCAGGAGACTTGAGTGGTACCGCTGCCAGTCCTTCGGTAAGTAAAATCCAAGGAATATCGGTCAGTGGACTCGTTCCTACAACGGGTCAAGTTTTGACTTATAATGGTACGATTTGGGTGCCAACAAATGGTGTTGCTGTTCGTTCGGTACGCCAACAAGTGCGCTCGACGGCTGGTCAAACGGCATTTACCTTGTCCCAAACACCGGGAACAAACTGTCAGGTAAATATGTACATCAATGGAATTCGGACGAATAATGATGCGTATAGTTGGTCAGGAACGACGCTTACCTATGTCCCAGCTAGTAATAATAATTATGCATTAACATTGAATGATCGGGTACAATTCGATTTTAACTATTAATCTGAAAGATATGCTAGTGAAACGAATGCAATTGCGATACATTCTTGTGTTATTGTGTTTCCTTTTTTCAGGAAGTTTGTGGGCACAAAATACCTTAGACAAGGCGGGTTTAACATCCAGCACCTTGCCACAATTTGCCTATTCTTTGCGTAAATTAAGTTCTTCCTACACAGGACCTTTGGTACGTATTTATAAATTAGGAACGTATTATGACTTGTATCCGGATCTTGCGGGAGAGATTTCCTTAAGTTCAAAAATTTCAGCATCCATTTCTTACGCAACAGCAACAAGTGCTGCTAGTACCAATAGTTTGTCTTCCATTGTTACGAATGGTGTAACGGATTTGGGTGTGGCCATTTGGTATGATCAAAGTGGGGCTGGCTTGGATATGAAAACGGCGTCTACGAATCCACCCAAATTGATGACCGCGGGAAGTTTTCAATTATTGAATGGTAAGCCAACCATCTATTTCGCAGGAGTTAGTGCTAA
>JACCEA010835780.1_pt1 | contig 18620 bp, 11 predicted proteins | sample 7449851 | NCBI WGS metagenome assembly JACCEA01 (sample SAMN15323453, study PRJNA562643) | freshwater metagenome | isolation source: river surface water | place: USA:Blue River Watershed | collected 2017-08-18
ACACTGATTACATTCTTCTTAAGCATGGTTGCAACTCTATGGATGACTGATGACTTGCCAAGGCCACCCTGCTTGCTATGCAATAATAGGTTGTTCCATGCCTGCGCCTCGATGATGTTGGTTCCGGCAATCTTATGATTGATTACATTGAATAGCATCTCTTTGTGTTCACTGAAGAATGTGTCTTGTAGGAGCTGAACGTCCTTTTTCCATGTAGATACATCGGCGTCGTAGTATGTGGTCTTGATGAGTCTATTGTGTAGAATCTTATAATAGTACAATTGTACTTGGCTACCATACTTGGATTCTCGTTCTAGATATTTCATGATCATGTTGATGTAGTCAATGTGCACGTTAGAATCAGTAAGCGCCTTGCTGTGTTTGTCTATGTTGATATGCATTCCATAGTTGTGTACTACTTGATCTTTAACGATCGAAGATGAGTATCGCGTCGTGATGAATCCCTTAATGCCATGCTCATGATCGTCAAAGTGCATCTGTTTGTTGTACAGCGGCACCATGTTGTCTTCTACGTACATGACGTATCGTGTGTCTACGTTTGTGTTGAACATGGTTGGGTTGAGAGATATGTATCTGTACACTGCCATGATGTATCTTGGTATGTTTGATACATCTATGATGATGAATTCATCGTCTGCGTGGTCCGCATGTGTCATCATGATATCGACGCATTGGTCATTCTTCTTATCGAATCTACTAGAGATCATTGCTCTGATCGTATCTTTGTTTGTGTACGAAACGATTGCGAGTACAATGAGTACTAGATATCTTGGCTGAGTGATGATTCCCAGATATCGTTTGATAGTATCATTGTCTGTGTTGTGATTGATCCACACAATGGAGTTAAGCACAATCATGCTAACCAGTTGATTACCAGTTGAAGACAACTGCAGTCTATCTCTAAGATACTCAACGATGGCGTTTGAGAACACACTAAGCTTAACATCATCGATCATCTTTATCTATCATATACCAGTCGTCTCGTCTCTATATGATATGTGTTTGTATAGATTAAGATTGCGTTCGCTTTGTTCTGACGCTGGCGGATTACGAGAAAAAAAGAATGCATAGATTGTCGTGCTATGTAATCTTAGTCAATGTTGCTGAAGAGCTCGTTTCTGCACATCGGGCATCGTTGCTCATGCTTGATAAGTTCCTTTAGACAAGGTGAGCATGCTGAGTGCTTGTGCCCGCAGTTGAGTCCGAACATCTGCAGATCCTCTTCTCTGCATACGCAACATAGATCGAGACCGTACTTACTTGCCACCTTCACTTCTGTGTTGTTCTTGTCTTTGAGAGCAATTGAGAAGTTGGATAGATATGACAGTAGGGCTTCATCCTTGATGCTGCTAGCGATCGCTTCTGTGATGACTGGTCCAACTAGGCACCCAATGATATGACCCTTGGCATTGCGTTCCTGGTACTGCTGGTTCATTGCTCGTTCGTCTACTAGAAGTCTAGCTGATCGTACATTGAGTCTGAACGACACCTCTTCTGGGAAGTTCTCAAGACGATCTGAGTTGAGAGTGATGTCTACAAACCCAACGTATCCTTTCTTAAAGAACATCTGAGCTTCTGTCTCTGGTCCGTACATGATCACATCAGAAGCAGACCATCGAATCAAATCGTGTTTCTTAAACAGCTTTGTGATTATGTTAGTCTTGATTGACGTTATCATTGAGTATGCGATGTTGTGCATCTCAAGCACCATCTCTGGACTGATTCTGAAGTTGCCGATGTACACCTCATACTTCTTTGTGATTGCATACTTAGCATATCTCGAAACGAAGTTGTTGAACTCGTGTAGGTTGCTCGCGACTCGGTTGCTGAAGTGTTCAATCGTCATCTTCGCTACCTTCTTGTTGCCCAAGAGAGCCGACTTTGGTAGGTTCGTGTATACGATCCACTTGCCGGTCTTCTTCGTCTTCGAAGCGTAGTTCTTGACAATGTCATAGTCAAACGTCTGCATGATCATGTCGGCCAGCTTGACTCCTTCCTTCATGACAATGAGATCAATCTCTTTGTCTAGCAATGGGTTGTAGAGCCGAATGATGGATCTGATGTACTTTGCCAATGAGAAGTACTTGTACTCATTGATCGCTTCGTCATCATCCGCATACTGACTTGGCAAGATCTTCTTAACGATCTTCATGGTGCGCTCTGCGAAACACTGGTTCTCTCCTTTGATGAGAGAGGTGTGTACATCTGACTTGAACTCTCCTTTGCCCATCAAGATATGATTGAGATCATCTTTAAGAGTATCGCTGAGTATTCCGGATGTGCTGATCATTGGATCCTCTGCCATAGCTGTTCCAGTACATACCAGCGATCTGACATCAAATCCGCTTGTCTTGGTGTAGTACCCGGCAAGCATGAACTCTAGAATCATATCTCCTAGCTTCTTGTCTGTCATAGCCCCAGATGTGTAGTACAGATCAAGATCACTTGAACTAATTACGTTCTTTGGGTCCTTGATGATGTTGAGGATCGTCGATCCACTGATCTGAAGATCGTAGGTCGACAGAGTGTGCTCAATACCAAAGCTCTTGGCAATGGTGTTGATGATGTCGGAGTACTGGTTGTACTTGTGGTAGTTCATTGTTGGCGAGCTAAAGAGAGTGCAGTAGTCGTTGTATTTACCGGCGGTTGGTAATATGTTTATCTTACAAAAAAATCAATTTTTGATTATAGAAAATTGATATCATTTAAACTAGATATAGTACATAGTGCTTACCAATGGACGCCCGCGATCTCTACGATTTCGACGAATACTTCGTGCGCTACATGCGCATCCATCCGGCGCTCACCTTTGAACCAACTGGCATCAACAAAGCTCGACTTGACAAGCAAGTTGAGTTTCTAGTTGCTATTGATTCTGGCAAGATGGTCGTTGATGAAGCTCGTGAGAGATACAGCAAGTTCATGACTGAAGTGCGCGACTCTCGTATCGTAGTCAGTGATCTTGAATATGCTCTTGCCCAAGAAGCAAAGCAGCGCATCAGTGCGGCTAAAGAGGCTGAGCGTGCTCGACTCGAGTACATACTCTCTAACATCTAAGTTGGTAAAGAGTATGTGATCTCTTTTTTTTACTTTGTTATTTCTGTGTGTTTTTGCGTCGGGTATCGTGTCTCTATGCGTTTGCGTACGTATCGATCTATCTCATATACACCAACGATGAAGACTGCTACGAAGAACATATTACCTAGAACTGAGTCTACATATATAGCCAAGAAGATAGATATGATGCACAGTATGAGCGATGTTATGAGCACCGTCATTCTTGTTTTATCATGAGAGTCGCTCATGGTTGCGTCCAATAATATCTTAATTATGTGTATTATATTATATAGACAATCAAATCGCTAGATTTATCTTTAACGATGTCGACTGCTCCAGCTCACGTTATCCCTGTTCCTATCCAGCTCCGCTTCCATCCGTCTCAGGATCTTAACATTCGTTGCGACAAGAACTATGTCCCAACGTCTCCTCCTAGTCAGGTGATCTATTATTCTCGAGATGCAAACTACGAATACAATGGTGTTCTATACCACAGCATTACGTACTATGTGTATTACACAATCAATCCTGCGATTGGCATGAATGGCATTCTTCCATCAGCAACGTCTCTTGGGTATCATCCTAAGGACATAGAACGCATTCGAATTCTTTACAACATCGGTCTTAACTCACTGCCGCAGCATGTGTTCTATAGCGCTCACGATCGCGAAGGCAAGTGGCTCAAGTGGAGCGATGCCAAGAAGACCAAGGATGGCAATCTAATTGTGTATGTCTGTTATGGTTCTCATGCACACCGCCCATCCCCTGGTACATATTTGCGTATCTTTGGATTTGCGAATGATTATGCTTCTAACATGGGTGCTCATGTGGTACCTCGATTGGAAGAAGACAACAGCATGTCTCATCCTATCTATAACAAGTATGATCTGGATACTGGTATTCGTGCCTTTCTGATGCCATTCTTTCTTTCTAAGTAGTCAAAAAAACCAAAAAAATATATAACAGCATTACATGCAGTATATACTCGAGGTCCGATTTGAACGAACGATATCCACTTGATAAGAGTGGCGCTTTAACCAGGCTAAGCTACTCGAGCATTGTATATACACCCGCTGCCCTGTGTATATACCTTATATTATTCATATCTTAAATATGAATAACAATTACACTCTCTTACATGATCGCCAATAGTCTGAGAGTGTAGTGCGTTCCGCCAAACGACTTTCGAATGTTATCTAGACATTCGTTCGTGTACGTCTCTAGTCCCTTTAGTTCAGAGTGATACTTAAAGAGGTTCTTAAACGGATTGACTGATCCGCTATCATCCTCTAGCATTCTGAATACGATATCAGTGATACATCGTTCGACCATCGAGACTACATCTAGTAGTTCTCGGTTCTTCTCTGCTTTCTTGTCGAGACGCTGAACTTGCACCTTGAAGTTATCTAGATTAATCTCTCCGTTTAGCAATCGCTTGCGCAATGTCTTAGTGCTGTTAGCAAGCGTGTTTCGCGTGTACTTAGGAACCAGTACTCTTCTGAAATGGATTGCATAACGAATATACATCGAGATCGCATCATTCATCGATCGGTACAGAACTACGTTCTTCTTCTCAACATTTGCAATTGAAACATTGTATCGTCTGTACAGAATGGCTGCCATATTAGCATCCAATTGTTGTCCACATACAATGTCAAGCGGGTCGCGCGGAGGCAGCACGCCTCCGTTTCGTCTGAGATACTCAAAGTGATGTGGGTTGTGAATTCGCCCATTGTCGATCTTGAGCGTCTTCCAACTGAACGCTGTATGACAACTGACACAGTACATCTGATCACAGTTAGACATGACGGTATCATCTGTGAACAGGAACTTGTGATCTCTATCTAATAGAAATCCATAGTACTGTCCATTGGGCGACCCATATGGCTCAACTGAGATGGTCGACTTCTCAATGATTCGATCATCAATGCTCTTGACTCTGTATCCATACAGTACGTCTTTGTCTTTCATCTCGAGATCAAGATAGGATGATACAGTCAGTCGAACTTCCTTGTTGTTGTGGTCTACTAGACACAGCTTGTGCTTCGAGTTGACGATGTACGTCGCGCCCTTTGATTGAGTCACCTTATACATCTGATCTGTTCCATTGCAGACTGCAAGTACCTTTCTGGGCATTCCATCAGGCCCCTTCAGAAGGTCGCCTACTTGAATGTCTTCTACCAGTTTCACAAATCCATCATATAGAGGAATCAGTGTCTTTGGAGCAAAGCATCCTTCTATCTTATGAATTGGAACTCCACACGACGGACACGGCTTCGTATCCTTCTTGAGTAGTTCAACGGTCTGTAGGATATCAGAATCACATTTATGCTCTTCATCGGGCTTGACCAATTCCATGCAATCCTTGCAACACGCGATGCGACAGACTGAACATTCCATGTCTCCATTCGGTTTCGTGTTCTCTAGCGATAGTAGAGCATTACATGATTCAGAAGGACACTGTTTGACATATGTCATCTTCATCGGTTTTCCTTTAAGAGCATCTGCCTTGTCGAAGATACTCGTTCTAAACTTACGAGCTGTGTGTTCATTTGTGTCTCCAAGTAATTTGAGTTCCTCTTGTAGCTTGTTGAACTTCTTAAAGACATCCTTATTGGACTGCGTTGTCTCCGTGGTATCGTTCTGGAAATCAGTGATTCCCTTTTTGAACTGAGTGATTGCATCTTCGTGATCGATACGCATCTTCTCATAGTCCTTCCATAGATTGGCGATCAATAGTTCTTGTTCTAGCTCCGTTTGAGTTGCTGGCATCAACGCCTTCTGCTGATCGTACACGACTTCCTCTTTGTATTTCTTATACTCGTTGGACATGAATGTGCTCCCCATGATATCCATGATCTCAATTCTAGTGAAGAGTTGTTTGCACGCCATGCATTGCATCGGATGTTCGGCATCGGTAATCCATCTCTTGAAGCAGGTCTTACAGCATGCAAATTCGCAATACTTACACTCAATACGTTTGTTGAGAGTAGCAGTGAAATGCTCAACGCAGATATCACAGGAAGCCATTGCTGTTAATAAGTAGTTGAAATGCTCAGTTGGTTGGTTATAGCTGATACTATATATTAGTGGATTAAAAATCAATTTTTGGTTTCATATTTCTTAATATATAGCAAATATAGATACAATGCGTACTCATTACGTGCCTATTGTTGCATGGCTAGTATGCATCGTTATTAGTATCATACTTCTCGTATCTGAAGATGGGTATTTCTATGGTGTGATAACCTCCTGTATCAGTATTCTCCTTGGTGTTATGCTGACCCAGTTGGTCTATAGAGATACTTCTAAAATTATAAAAAAGTATAAAGATCTACCACCACCTTCCAATCAACTGACAGACGCTGAAGTTCATAACCTAGTGTTTAGCATGCTTGAGCCATTTGCCCCAAAGCCAATTGATCTAGTATCTAACCGATCTGCATATCCTAAGATAGTCGGAAGAGGAGAGACGAGCAGGTGCCCTTCTGCTATACTGGCAAACGTAAATGGTACCAATCAGCTCCCCAGTCTAAAGAACCATTCCCCGTTTTATATGTATTCTAAGCTCGCAAATGGAGATAATCTTAGTTCTAAGAAGTTTACAGATGCTGAGATATTGGGAATCGGTAGAGACCAATCTCTCTGTACTGAGAATCTAGGATGGAAGGAAGAAGACAAATACGGAACTACCAATGGCCCCGTTGATGTATATCGCAGATTCGGTCAGTACAATGGGATCGCTAATATGGCGTCTAACTACTTCGAACCTTCGTGGCTGGAGAAGCAGAAAGCAAAATGTGATGTATATAGCAATGATTACAACATTATTAAAAAGGAGATGAATGCGCTATGTACCCAAGAGGATCAGCGAAACAAGCTAAAGAATCAGTATCCTCATAAGTACAAACAAAGGGTAGAGAATCGGATGCGCTCTGGCAACCGATCCGATATCTCTAGTCCAGCTGAAGTATGGGCTCTCTATGATGACATGGAAAGACAACTCGTTAAGTCAAAAAACCCAGATTCTGGAATCAAGATGTGTATGGCAGATAAGAGCATTGCCGCTAATCACACCAAGTGGTGCTATGGAAATGAGCTTGGACCCAATATCGATATTACCCTCGATCCAAGATACAATCAAGATTGTCTTGACAAGGCCGAACAGAAGCGCAAGCTGATCAGTGGTCTGTGCCATGATGCATCTCCAGAGAAGATAGAACACCTAAAGAAACAATATAACAAGTGCCGAGCTGCCGGTATGGATCTAAGCGACCCTATCAACGTTGACGTGTTCTGTGATCTCAATGCCGGCAAGCCGCATGATGTGTTCGCGAATGAGCTACTCCCTCAACACAACAGTTCGTGTTCTGTTCTAGCGAAAAGCAACCTGGAACGTCTGATAGACAAGTGTGCTAATATTAAAACACAGAGATCTAAGATTGCGAAAGTGAATGCCGCAATGGCCGAGTGGAACAATCAGCACTTCTTGAACTCAATGAGCAATGCATTAATGATTGAACTGATAGACAGCAATCTGTATGCGAGAGACGGACCGGTATATGATGCCACTGAGCACCGCCGTAGTATCTTACCAAACATCACGACAATCATAGACCTCGTTAACCAGACGAAGATCATACCGAAGCTATCCGATGTCAAGAGAGATCTTGACAAGATACTCGACAGGTACAAGACAATGACTCGATCCAATTTTGATCAAGAAGTGAAGACTGCGTCCGCTGGTGATAAGGAGATCATATCTCGATTGTTGGATATCAATGTAGAGATGCTAAGAGCGAGTATTATGAGTGCTGTGATATCACCAGAGTTCCGTTCTAAAGAAAAGGAATATAGCGACCGCAAACTATACACAGCAAACATAGCATACCATTCTTCTAAGATGAACTATAAGATGCTCAGCAGTATCAACCGAGAGATCCTATTCCGACTTCTAAACATCCCCTACGAGAATGCAATGATTGGTTATATATTTAACGAAGGGTCCCGAAACGGTAGTACGCCAAGATACAATGAGCTCATAGAGCTACCAGGCAACGGCAATTTTGTTCCTAGAATAATGGCGTATTACATTCTGTGTGCGTATCTCATTCGCACCTACCCGAGTTCCCCTAAGCTGCTAGACGATGAGTATCCTCTTAACACATCTGAATATAAGATCATCTCTAACTTGTATGCATCCATATTCTATGAACCCAGTAAAGATAGTTTACAGACAACAGATATTCGAAATCACATATTACATCCCAATACTCCTATCTCCACATCATATGCTCATCTATTAGATGCCAACATATTCATGCGAGTTCTGTTCCTACAGGACAAGATCAGAAATCTGTATTTTGACATCATCTGTGTTCGACAGAACAAACACGACTATGGTAGTTCGTTGGCATCCAATCTGAGTTCCATGGTGTACAGAAGCATAAGCGGTCTCTACACACTTACTTACTCTAGCCCCAAATCAACCAACCCAATTCATAAATGCAGAATCTCCGCCATGGCGCTCTCTCTCTTGTCTTATAAGGAGTTTGATGACCGTGATTGGAATTATTTGGAGAATGTGTGGTCGTCTATAAACGTGGCCAGTGATGAGCTCCAGTCCAAACTCAATCGTTTGTCTAAACTATGCAATTACGCATACAATGCCGCTGTGTCCAGATACCAAAACGATCCCGTGTTCGTTGTGTTCTTTCGTCATTTCATATTCGGCAAAGAGTTCGATGTATCTAACATCATGAGTGCCATCCTAACCGCATATAAAGAGAGAATATCAGGAGCTGAGATGCAAACTGACTATTTGTTGTGTACTTCTATCATGACTCTAGTAGAGATATATCGGTACACATCTGATATGAGCACGTACTATGATGCTGTCAGATCTAAGTACATGACCAGATACGATCCCAAAGTGATAGAGGATCCTTTGTATGACATGTACTACGGGATCCCATCATACGTAAAAGAATATGGATCAAAAAAAGGTGTGTGTGGTGTAGTTCTGAAGGAGTTAGTGAGAGCGTACATTGCTGTGATCGAATCATCTTGGATCTACACAGAGACGCGCAATATTGTTAAACCAGAATTCAACAAGTTCGTTCTCTCTATTAAGCTAATCAAGGATCACCTTGTATCTAACCTAGACGTAGATGACGACCTTCCTCGTGTTCTCAAAGAGATGTCTAAGATATCGGGAATGAAGTCCGCCGTATCAATCATAGATGGAATACATGTATACTGGAAAGAGATCAATATTCTATTACAAGATGATCAGGTGACAATGCCATATATGAATCTGCTTGGATATTGCATCCACCATGTCGTGAATGACCTGTTCAGTTCTAGTACTATCGTATCAGTTCCTGGTTCTGGTTCTATCAAATCTCTATTGATGTTTAAGACCCTGCCGCCCAGATCTAGCAGCGCATATCAGGACGCGGGAATGTGGGGACTTACTTATAAGATGATAAGTGAGATACTCGGGATTGCATTTAATGCTGATAGATCACATACAGACATTGATGAGATTCTTGAGCCATACAGACTACGATTCGATTAGATTGATAAGATGAGTTCAATCACATCTGGATCACTGACAACCTCAAATGTATCACTGTTCTCTATGCGATGGTACACAACATTGTTATCGTCTACGTAGTACTGGACGCCATTGACAATGACCTCTTTGGCATTGATTGTCTTTGCCGATGTGCAAGGACTAGGAGTTAGCATATCAACCGCTAGGTCATTGATGAACAGTCTCCGGTCGGCAGATGGTGCGCACTTGTAGCATTCGAAGTTTATGCCTTTGTTTGACTGTTGGCAGTCGATCGCGACTGACGCTACTACCTCTAACATCTGTTTATTTAGCTCATATTTTTTTGCGGCTTCCTTGAATAGATGGACATCAGTTGGCATCTCTTTCATTGCCTTCTCAGTAGCTGGGTACACAGATAGATAGATATAGACTTGTACGTTTCTCTCTTTCTCTGGAAGCTCATCATGCGAATGAAACCGAATTCCTCGATACATGACTTGTCTTAGTCGCTCCGTGTTCCAGTACGGTTCTAAGATATGAACCTGTCTTACGTTTCTCGCGCTGAGACCTTCGGCACCACTAGAACTAATGAGTAGTACTTTGATTGGTGATTCTAGACGATTGAACTCCTTTAGTATCTTGGTTCTGTCCTCGGGCTTCACCTCTCCGGTATAGAATGCATAGTATTTGCTGTCATCTGGTTTGGTCCCTGGCATCCATTCCTTGTAGCCCTCCGTATCGAGATAAGAGGATACGGCTCGTATGCCAGCCTTTACGAAGTTAGAATAGACGATTACCTTATTGGTCTTGTCCATGTTCTCATATAGTTTCTTTATCTTTGGCGAGTATGCGGCGATATTAGAATAGACATTGATCTGGTCATCGTCTGGAAAGTAGATATTGCTGATCTGTCTGGATTTGATTCGATATGAAGTTGATTTGCCAAACTGCTTGCTACTCGTAATCGCGCCTCCGGATACATCGTCTAACTGAACTCCACCAATGCTGCCATTTGGATTGATCTTAGTCTTTATATTCTTGAGATCCTTGTATGACATCTTTCCCCATTTGCCACCGCCGATGCTACGCTTAGTCTCTAGTCTCTCTTTCTCTCTGGCCATTAGATACTCCGTATACTGAACATCACTCATCTTGACTAGCTCTACCTTGATGGGCAATCGATCTGGGAAGTGTTCCATCTTTATCGTCTTCTTCATATCTGTGTAGAAGTCATCTAGCTTGTGGTTGTATAGATCGCCATAGTAAGAGACAAGACCGAACATACGATTGCGTAGCTTGTCTGTGTTTTTAAGGGTTCGTGTTTCCTCGTTGAGGAAGTACTTATTGAACGTGGCTTCGTCCTCTGGGAATAGAGTAAGCTTGGCACGATCGTCTCCTTGTAGGTACCCACTACATAAGTTTAGAGCAATTATAATTTCGTAATATGAGTTAACGATTGGAGTAGCGGTCAGAAACACAAACTTGCTATTCTTCGATCGCATCATCATGTCATACAGAGCACTGGCATTCTTGGAACCATTACTCATCGCGACTAGAAGATTGTGGAACTCATCACATATGACTAGTTTCTTGTTTAGATCCAACGACTTGATGTCCATGCCAGTTATCTCATCTTTGTCATTCTCTAACTTGTCTATCATGTTGCTGGCATTACTAGAGATGTATCTGTATCTGGCTGCTCGTTCTTGGTCTCCTCTAATCACCTTGTCTAGGTCCTTCTTGAAGTTATCGTGTAAACTCTTTGGCGCCAATACAATGACCTCTTTGAAGTATCTAAGTCTCTCCGCTATGGATACTGCAGTGAGTGTCTTACCGCTACCAGTGCCATGCACTACAAGCAATCCTCTTTGATGCGGATGCTCAAGGAAGTAGTCTAGAACAAATGATTGATGATCTTGTAGCTTCACCATATTTAGAATCTCTATCAATGTTGGTATATTACATCCAGCGATATTCGTCTTATCTATCAAAAAAATAGAAGCGCATTTGCAGATTGCAATATGGTTCTATTAGTATTGGACTAGAGCATCATCTAGTCCAATGACTTAGTTGATGATCCATTTATGACCGCATCCTTTCATCGCCGGGTGGCAGTGGCACGAGATGCTACTGGCCTCATCACCAGATCTCAATTGCATCTCTCTAGTTACCACTGTATTCGGAACCTTACACTTACCACAGCGATAGAAGCTACTGACTTTGTAAGTCAGTTTCTGGTTCTTACGACTCTCTAGGCGCTTGATTAGAATCATGTTGTGCTTTGGCGACAGTTCCTCATTTCTCATCTTTGAGATCGCTGCTAGATTGATATCTCGGTTAATGATCTTCTTGATTAGATAGTCATCCTTGATCTCTGAGCTGGGATCCATGTTCTTAGTAACTCGAACGATCTTTGTTATGTAGAGATCTTCGAATACACAATTGGTTAACTCAGGAGTGATCATCTCTTTGGCCGCCACCTCCAAAGCATGATCATAACATGATTTCTCAATCGCGACGATATCATCAAAGTACGTCTCTGTCTCGTCTTCCATATCAGTAAGAGATAGTTGCTTCTTGATTAGATGAGCGAGTAGAAGAAGGTATCCACGACGGAGTCGGTTGTACGAATCATCCATGTAGAATGAAACTGGAATAGTGAATACCATCTCGTGCAATACCGCGCCGAATTAAGAACTAGTTTGAAACTTACTTAAAGTTGTATTTAAGTATATAAATATCAATTTTACACATATCTATATTACACTAATATAGATTGTTAAGCGAAGCTTAGTGAGCGAGATCGATCAGGACCATGGATCAAGAATCTAACAACGAACCTGTCCAGGCATCGTCTGGGGTAAAGAGAGGAACCCGAGCTAGACTCATTGTCGGTGCTCTAGTACTCGTTCTTGTTGTTTTGTTTATAATGGCAATGACTTCGTCGTCGAGTGCCACTGCTACCATTCCTACTCCTGCTCCTGCTTCTACTCCTGCTTCTACTCCTGCTCCTGTTTCTACTCCTGCTTCTACTCCTGATCCTACCCCTGCTCCTAAAGAACAACCACCGGTTCAACCGCCGGCAGTATCTGAATCTGGTGTTGCCAAGCTACTAGCACATAAGGCGACTGGTAAGTGTTTAGATAGCAATGGAAACAGCTTGTATTTCATGTACTGTCAGCCCAATGTTAACGACTACCAGAAATGGGTCATAGAGGGTGGATTCATAAAGCATCCTAAAACATCTAAATGTATTGCTATGCGCGATGGCAAGTACACCATAGAAGCATGCAAGGATGGAGACAGTGCTCAGCAATGGACATATGAAAACAATCTTCTAAAGCATAGTAGCGGAGTATGCATGGATGCCAATGGATCGTCTATCTACAATGGCCAATGTAATACAGAGAATCCTTACCAGACATGGTTCTCTGAAACTCATCCACTTGCATTCTCGTCAGTGCGTCATAAGGCGAGCGGAAAGTGTCTAGATCTAAATGGTAATAATGTACAGTTTGCCGAATGTCAAAATGGAAACCAATGGCGAAACTGGAAATACACTGGAGGGCGTATTGTAAACGCCGGAAACAATGCTAAGTGTATTGCGTTTGATGGTAAGTCAGTAAACGTAGCCGATTGCAAACTAGAACAAGACGGAGATGAAAACCAAAAATGGACATATGATAACGGTCTGCTAAAGCATCAACGAGGATCATGTCTTGATGGAAACGGAAACTCTCTATACATGGGAGAGTGTAAGAATGACAATCCGTATATGAATTGGAACGTGTAAGCGCTCACTTGTATTCGTTTTTTGACAAAATCATATAAAGTACCAAATATAGAATATCAGACACAATGGCAAAGAAACGAGATGATGATGAGATCGATGATGATCATGAAGAGGATCAGAAACCAAACATATCATCCTATAGATATGCCAGAATTCTGATCGCGTTCTTAGTGATCGCATCTATTGTAATCACTATAATCGCGTTTCAAACAGATGCCCTAGGAACCTCTACAACCGCGGCATCCACTCCAGTATCATCTCAATCCTCCGCAACATCACCTCAAATAAGTAAACAATCGTCAGTTGCATCTACACCAGCGACTGCATCTACACCACTGACTGCCTCTACACCAGCGACTGTATCTACACCAGCTACTGCCTCTACCCCAGCGACTGTATCTAAAACGGCGACTGAATCTACCACAGCGACTGTATCTACACCAGCTACTGCCTCTACACCAGCGACTGTATCTACACCAGCGACTGTATCTAAAACGGCGACTGCATCTACACCAGCGACAGACGCCGAAAAACAAGCCGAAGCACAGAGACAAGCTGAGATATTAAGACAGCAACAGCTAGCAGAGCAACAGAGACAGGCTGAGATATTAAGACAGCAACAGCTAGCAGAGCAGCAGAGACAGGCTGAGATATTAAGACAGCAACAGCTAGCAGAGCAACAGAGACAGGCTGAGATATTAAGACAGCAACAGCTAGCAGAGCAACAGAGACAAGAGGAACTTGCAAGATTACAGAGAAATGGAATTGAGAGGGGAATCGTTAAGCTGCTTGGTCATAAGGCAAGTGGCAAATGTTTGGATTCTAATGGGTCCTCTATCTACTTCAACTACTGCATGCCAAATAACAATGACTATCAGATGTGGCTATTGGATGATAAACTAATCAAGCACCCTAAGACTGGTAAGTGCGTTGCTCTTCGCAATGGTTCTTATTCTCTAGAAGAATGTAATTCAAATGATTCTGCCCAGAAATGGATATACGATAATGCCCTATTAACGCATAGTAGTGGCGCTTGTATGGATAGCAATGGCGAGTCTATGTATACTGGAGGATGCAGTTCGTCTAACCCATATCAGAACTGGCTGTTCTCTCATCATCCAAGTGCGTACTCATCTCTCAAACACAAAGCATCTGGTAAGTGTCTTGATATGAATGGAAATAAGATAGAGTTTGCTGATTGTCAAAATAACAATCAGTGGCGCAATTGGAATTATATGGGCGGGCGTATAGTGAACGCTGGCAACCAAGGCAAGTGTATAGCATTTGATGGAAATAATGTTTCTATCGCAGACTGTCGCCTTGCCCAAGATGGAGATCAGAATCAGAAGTGGACATATGACAATGGTCTACTGCTGCATGCTAGAGGATCTTGCCTAGATGGCAACGGCAGTTCTGTCTACATGGGAGGCTGTAATCACAGCAATCCGTATATGAATTGGAACGTTAAATAGATGTAGTTAGTTATATGCGAATTGGCTTAATATGTTTTGTAGTATATAGTCAATTCAATCTTATTGCATAGATCCATAATGAGCGAGTCATTTGTGTCTGATTACTTACACGGCGGCAAACGCAAGAAATCTAAGAATCCAGAGAAAGCTCCTTCATCTCAAGATATAGTTGACGAGCAGCTAGCGTATCTAGATGAGAAGGGATTCGCTTTATCCGAGACCGCTCGAAACAAGTTCATACGTCAAATTATTCGTTTTCTAAAGAAGAAAAACAGTGCGATAGAAGCAAAGAAGATCGATCTTGAGAAGCAACAGGTTCTAGTGGAAGCGCAATCTGATGCTAATAAAGAGATAGCTAAGATCCAAGAAGCTGTAATTGCAAAAAAGAATGAGTCAGTCGATAAGATCATTGAAGTGGAGACGACGGCTCCTTCAAAGAAGAAATCATCTTGGTTTTCTATGTTTAGCGGTAGTAAGAAGAAGGATGAGTCTAGTGACGATGCTGGTTCAGACTCTAAAGACAACGATGAGAAACCATCCAAGAAGTCTAAGAAATCCAAATCGGATGATCCAGCTGATGAGCCGGATGATACTGAATCTAGACCAAAGAAGAAGAAGAGACGAATTAGTAAAAAGGGTACGATTGCCTTCTTCAAGCGACATGGCAAAAAAATCTTGATTATTCTAGCACTGTGTGTGATAGCAGTGATTGTTTATTTCATAGTTAAGGCAACCACTAAGAAGTTCACAAACAAAGAGTCGATGCTTACTACCGAGTCAAACGACACATATCAGTTCAAAGCAACCGATAACAGAGGAACTGGATTAGCTCTATCTCGGACTGCAGATAACAAGGTATCTGCTCTACCAGACAATACTGAATCTGCTAAAGTCTGGGTATACAATAAGAAGGACTATTCTATCTGTAGCTCGACCGGCGGCCTGTGTCTCAAGAAGGGAAAAGACTCTGAGATCGAGATAAAGCCACTCGATAAAACGAACGACTTTAAATGGTATCTTGATCTAAATTACGGCAAGATAGTAAATATCGAGGATGACATCGTCGTCGCCAATGTCAATGGCACTAAGGTAGTCGCTTCAAAAAAACAAAACGATCCAAGTGAATATTGGAAATTTCATATTGTGTAAATTGTGCGATGTATGTTTTTTTGGCTTACTGGTTCTCTTCTGTAGGAGGGATTCCGATTATGCGATTCTCTAATTCACATATCTTGCTCATTAGGAGACTCATGTATCTTTGTAAGTCATCTACCTTCACGATTAGATCCTTTTGAGACAGAGCAAGAATCGGTACAATCTTACCGGGACTGAGCGTATACTTGGCTCCCTCTGGTGAAATGAATCCATCATCATCCACTTCCTGGGTCATCTGAGGATCCTGTACAATGCTTACTAGATCAGTGTACCCAAGCTTCATAACGTCTTGAGCAATGTAGCCGTAATCGGTTACTTCATCCTCTGTCTTCCAGTTGAACTTTACTGGTTTAGTATCTAGAATGAATTTCTTAGCAAACTCAACATCGAGATCGTTAATGTTGGTCTTTAGACGACGATCGGAAGTAATGTTTACTTCACCAGTTACTAGAATTCGACCATCAAATCGCGCTGAGAAATTAGAGCTCGGTGCGCTAACGTTGGCGTCCATGACACCATGGGCGTTGTCCGAGTTGCTGTATGCGTACGCACCAGTGAACCCGTACGATACTGATCCCACTTCTACTGGAAGGATTGAGTTTGAAGCACCAGCTACTAGAAGAGAGGCAGACGACAATTTGTTAATTCCAGTGATATCTAGATCGCTGTTTAGAACAAGTGCCTTATTAGCCGCAGCCGAACCGTTCGTGATTTGATCAATCTTTCCAATGTCTGTTTCTGAGATGATAGTGCTTCCAAGCGTAAGATCCCCAGATGTTGTGATAGAGGATAGTGTTCCTACTGATGTGATGTTGGGCTGCGATGCAGTCTGTAGTGTACCAGTAAGAGACGTTGCACTCAATGCATTAATTCCTGATATGTCCTTTGTGTTGTTTAGAACAAGTGCCTTGTCGGCCGATGCCGATCCTTTGGCAACATCTACATAGTTTAGTTCTGTAGCAGTAGCCGTGATGATGGTACCGTTGAGAGACAGACCGGCATCAGTGCCATTGTGCCCAGTGATTTCTAATACAGAAACAGATGTTATGTTCGGCTGGGAAGCGGTCTGTAGTGTACCAGTAAGATTCAGTGCACTTAGATTGTTAAGTCCAACGAGATCATTGTTTGCATCTGGCACCAACGTCTTGAGTGGCGCAGCAGTTCCAGGAGCAACACTATCTAGATACGATATCTCAGTCGCTGAAATGATAGTGTCTCCTACTGTGAGATCGCCGGCAATCGATAGAGATGTTAGTTCGCCAACAGATGTGATGTTCGGTTGAGCAGCGGTCTGGAGAGTACCAGTAAGATGCGATGCCGTTAGGTATCTGAGACCAGTTATATCTTTGTTTGCATCTAGTACAACCGCGTTAGACGCAGTGGCAGTGCCGGGGGTAGAACCATCTAGATAGTTTAGTTCAATCGCAGTGGATGTGAGTAGATCTGATCCGAGTACTAGTCCAGTGTCTGTACCGTTGTGTCCAGATAGAGTCAAGTTAGAATCAATGGTTGCAGCAGGGAACTGCGGAGAGAAATCACCAGCAACGAAGTCATTTAGCTGTGCGGAGGTGGCGAGAAGAAGATCGCCACCTAGACGAAGACCCTGTGTAGTGCCATTGTGATCCGTGATATCTAGAACAGAAACAGATGTGATGTTTGGCTGAGCAGCGGTCTGTAGCGTACCCGTAATGCTAGTCGAGGTGAGCGAGTTGATGCCACTGATATCCAAGCTTCCGTTTACAACGAGTGCCTTGTTTGACGATGCGGTTCCGTTAGTGATGTTATCAATCTTTGCAAGATCCGTTTCTGATAGAACAGTGGATCCAATTGTAATGTTTCCAGAAGTAGACATGGATGTTAGAGTACCTACTGATGTGATGTTAGGCTGACTGCTCGTCTGAAGTTCACCAGTGATCTGAGACGCGCTAAGCGAGTTGATGCCCGCAACGTCAGTATTTGAGTCAACAACTAGTGCCTTGTTCGCGCTAGCAGTACCGTTTGTGATGTTATCTATCTTCGCAATGTCCGATTCAGAGATAACAGTCGATCCCATGGTTAGATCTCCGTTGGTAGCGATAGACGTAAGTGTACCGACCGATGTAATGTTAGGTTGGCTCTGTGTCTGTAGCTGGCCAGTTAGCTGAGATGCCGATAGAGAGTTGATGCCAGATACATTGTAATTGGTATCGAGTACAAGTGCCTTGCCAGCCGCGGCCGATCCTCTTGTGATATTGTTAAGATACGCGACTTCATCTGATACGAGTGTCTTGTCTACGATCGTAAGCGACCCACCCACATGTACGTTCTTAGCAACGCCAACTCCGCCGCTTATGATAACCGAACCAGACGAGGTGCTAGTAGATTGAGTCTCATCTAGGACATTGGCCTTACCAACAACATTGAGACTTCCTCCAATGAATGTGTCTAGCTCAATACCAACTCCGCCCTCTACAACGAGAGTACCAGTGTCTTTAGAGGTGGAGTTCGTAGTACCCGAGAGCGCCAACGTTCCACCCACCGTCTCATCGCCCGCCAAGATGAAGTGGCCGCCCACGTTGAGCAT
>JACCEA011910940.1_pt1 | contig 18619 bp, 38 predicted proteins | sample 7449851 | NCBI WGS metagenome assembly JACCEA01 (sample SAMN15323453, study PRJNA562643) | freshwater metagenome | isolation source: river surface water | place: USA:Blue River Watershed | collected 2017-08-18
CCGCGAACGCCGTCGAGCAACTGCTGGGCGAGATCGCCGTGGCGCAGAGCGACTTGGAGAACGAGCGAAGGATGCTCGACTGGCTGGCTGACAGTCTGGAGGATGCCTGCATTGAGGATGACGGGAGCGAGGTCGATCCAGCGGCGTACATGAACGAGGAGACGGTGGAGACCTTCCCGCAGGCTTGGAGGATCGCGATCACGAAGCACCTAGAACGAAAGGCTGGCGATGGACATCCACGCACGGCTTGACAAACTCGTCAAGGCTGTCCCCGTCATGGGAAGCGGTGAGAACTACCACCACTCCGTCTATCTCATGGACATCGAATCAGTCCGTGGCAAGATCGTGATGATGGAAGAACAGATCGCCACGCTCACCAAAGAGGTCGAGCGGCTCCGTGCAGGCGGATGCGCCCGCTACCAGAACACCACCCAGTTCTGCGCCGAGGCAGTCGCGCTTCAGGACGAGGTGAAGGCACTACGCATGAAACTCGACCTGACGGAGTGCCATCTCAAGGACGCGAATGAGCGTCTGAAGGAGCGAGGATGAGCGATGAGGAAGACGACCAGATGTTCCTGTTCGATGGGCTGCACGACGACCCGAACGACTGGAGGAAGCATTGGGTCGGGATGCCAGAACTCTCGCAGGAAGACCTGTCGTCGTTCAGGAAGATCGTCGTCCACTTCCGAAGCGAAGAGGATGTAGCCGCGTTCGCGGCACTTATCGGGCAGCAGATCACGCCGAAGCAGCCGAGCCTCTGGTTCCCAGAGATGGCGCACAGGATCGCATCGGACAAGCGTTGGGTCGGCACGAAGGATGAACCCTAGATACCCCGTCTACATCATCTCCAAGGGCAGGGCTGATCGTCGGCTCACCATTCGCACGCTCGACGCACTTGCAGTCCCCTACACCCTCGTTGTCGAGCCGCAGGAGTTCGATGACTACGCACGCCATGTCGATCCGCGCCGAATCGTCGCCACGCCATTCAGCAATCTTGGGCAGGGCAGCATCCCCGCGCGGAACTTCGTCTGGGAGCATTCGATCTCCAGAGGGGCGAGGCGGCATTGGATTCTGGACGACAACATTGCGGCGTTCTGCCGCCTGAATCACAACCTACAGGTCAAGGTCACGGACGGGACGGTGTTCAGGGTGATGGAGGACTTCGTGGACAGGTACGCGAATGTCGCCATAGCCGGTCCCCAGTACGACCACTTCGCCAAGTCCAAGTGCGTCCACCCCGCCTTCTGCGCCAACACCCGCATCTATTCCTGCCTCCTGATCGACAACTCCCTCCCCCACCGCTGGCGCGGTCGCTACAACGAGGACACCGATCTCTGCCTTCGCGTCCTCAAGGACGGTCTATGCACCGTCCTGTTCTACGCCTTCACGCAGGAGAAGGCGACCACCATGACCATGCGCGGCGGCAACACCGACGAACTCTACAGGGACGATGGTCGGCTCCTGATGGCGCAATCACTCGTGGAGCAGCACCCCGATGTCGCCCGCGTCTCGTGGAAGTTCAACCGCTGGCAGCACCATGTCGATTACCGCCCGTTCCGCAGGAACGCCCTCAAGTACCGCGATGGCTACATCCCGCCAAGCGGCGTTGACGAGTACGGCATGAGGCTCGTCTCCGTCGAGGAGCCAAGCCTGTTCAGCGAACAAGCCCCGTGCGATGCACGAGGCTTGCTCTAGGGGACGCGCGGGAGACCAATCCCGCACGAGACGAGTCACTTGGATGGGGCGGCGTAGATGGCGCAGACCACCTCGCCCTTGCCCTTGAGTTCGTTCATCGTTCGCGCGAACGCGGTCGGGTGACAGCCAGTCATAAGACCGCTCTCGGTCAGGATCATCGTGAAGCCCTTGGCGTGAACCTTCTTCTTGAAGGCGGCGATCTCCTTCGCCTCCGCCATGTCGTGGGCAACGCGGTCGATCACATCAACGATCCCGATGGGGTAGCACTCGCCGTCCCATTGCTCAAGACGCTGCTTCACCTCGTCGTTGAGGTCGCGCTCGACCATGTGGTCAGCGAAGTACAGGCTCGTCTCGCCGCCGTTGCCATCGTTGTGGACATCAGCGACATGGCGACCGTCGAGGAAGACCGCCGCCGTGAAGCACATCGTCTCGCGGCTGAAGGTCTTGCTGTGCTTGAACTTCTTGAGCGTGATGCGCTTCGCGATGGAAGCGGTCGCTTGCTTGCTGTTGTTCCACGCCTTGTGGAAGTCGGACGGCGCGGGCTTGAGGTCGGTGTCGATCATGGCTCTGTTCCTTTGGGCGGGGGAGGGGCGGGTTTCCCCGCCCTCTCCCCGTCCCGCGTTAGGCGACCTTGGTCACGGTGAGGTTGGCGACATCGGCGGGGGAGACCTCCGCGACCGACAGACCCTTGAAGGTCGTCTTGCCCGCGCACTCGCGGGTCGCCTCGCTGCGGCAAGCGGCGATGAACGCATCGACCGTCTCGTCGCGCTCGTCGGTGAGGGACGCGAGGCGGCTGGCGATCTCGCCCTCCGCGACAGCCTTGGCGATGACCTCGCGCATCAGCGGCGAGTAGGCGGCGAGGAGGCGGAGAATCTGCTCGGGCTTCGCCGCCTGCCAGATCGTCTGCTCGTAGGACTCGCCCTTGGTGACCGTACCCGTGATGCGGACGGTGACATCGACCTCGGTCGTGCCGACAGGGAGGTCGCACGAATCCTTGATGAAAGCCTTGGCTCCGTCGAGGATCGACTTGTCGTTGGTGGTCAGGTTCGTCATGGCTCGTCTCGTTTCTGCGGGTCTTCCGCAATCTTGGTCTCTGTCAGGCTTGCGACCCCGTTGGTCGCTTGCCATGCACCTAGTATAGACATCGGTCAAGCCCTGTCAAGCCCTTGAGACGATTTTCCGACGATTTTGTTTGTCCAAATGGAACTGCCGATAAATCAGCCACTTGCATCTTGTAAAGGGGTTCCCAACTCGGTATACTGGGGTCGGGACAGGCTTCGGACGACCCGAACGCCGCCCGAATGGAGCCGCGAAAGGAATGGAGCGCGTGAAGTGCCTCTTCATCCCGCAGGAAGACACCAAGCCCGTCAGGGGCATGGAGATCGCTCCATACAAGGGGGCGCACGAGATATTCAACGCCGTCATCGAAACCACCAACGGGACGGTCGCGCGGGCGCACGGGCGCACGGGAACCCTGCTGTGGATTGACGACGAGACCAAGCCATGCCGCGTCAACCACAGGGCTACCAGCATCGCTGGACAGGAGATCGCTGGTCACGCGGTCGTGTTCCAGATTGGACTGGACGGAGAACTGACTGATGTCGATTACGATTCCCTCGGACTCAAGCCGTAAGCCAAAGCCTTCGCGGAGGTTGGCGGCACGCAGGGAGGCGACCGTGCAGGCAGACCAGCCACAGGTAGATCAAGAAGCACTTGAGCGGGCGAAGGATGTCGCCACGAGGTTCAAGTGGTATGTCGTCGTCGGGACGGGCGGCGCACTCAACCATCGCGGCAAGTGCTGCTTCAAGGAGTCGCAGGCTGCACAGTACGCGGTCGATTCGTGGGAAGATGCCATCGGCTGCTTCCTGCCAGACGGACGCTTCTACCAGAAGAGGAACTGATGCCTGCCTACAACGGCTACGCGAACCGTTCCACATGGAACATCGTGCTGTGGGTGTCCAACGACGAGCGGCTGTACAACGCCTGCAAGTGGCGGTGGCGCGAACACAAGCCATCGCCCAAGGAGGCTCTGGACTGGTGCATCACCTTCTTTGGGGCGACCACCCCAGACGGCGACCTGATCTCGGAAGCCGACTTCGTTGAGGTAGCCAAGGCTTTCGGAGAACTCGCATGACGCTCCCAGAAGAGTCGTATCGCGCCGTTATCCAGACGCGGCGTTTCCTCATGGACTTGCTCGACCCGCAGAAGACCCCGCGCGTCCCGTCCGCCGTCCGCGTGCAGGCTCGTCGCCTCGTCAAGCACTACCCATTCGACTGCGAGGTCGAGGTCGCCACGACATCGCCGCAGAAGATCAGGATCGGCGCGGGTCGAACTGCTTGCGAAGCCGCTCAACCTCGTCGCTCGACATGATGCACCGCACGCTGCTCGGCAGCGTGTACGCACGATGGGGCTTGGTCGAGACTGGGTACATCCGCCAAGAAGCCCGCGCCTCGCGCTCCGCGAACTCCCTCGTGGTGGACGACATGATGGTCATCCACCTCGCGACGATGCGGTAGTCGAGGCACATCCCACGGCGATCCTTGCGACCCCTCGGGTCGAACTCGTAGTCCTGACACAGCAGCATGAGCCGCACGGTGTCGGAATCGGCGTTGGGTTCGACCTTGAAGATGCGGTTGCGGATGTTCATGGCAAGGAAATCCCGATGAACCGCTCGGGACAACACGGGGAGTTTCCCTGCTCCTTGCGCCTCTCACGGGCAAGTGAGCCTAGAGCCTCCTAGCAATGGTTCGTTGTCGAAGGGCGGATTCAGACCTAGCGAGGAGTCGAACCTCGCATACCCAGCAGGGTCGTTTTAGCCACACGGAGGTCAGACCCCGTGGGTTACCGCAGAAGCCTCCTCGCGAACCGTCTGGTGGATCAGACCGCCAGATTCGCGCATCAGCCTCTCCCTGCCGCTGAACGGTAGTCAGCCCGACAAGCCTGAAACCGTCCTTCGACACGCACACAATACCACAGTATTGACCGCTGTCAATAGCATATCGGGAGAATCGGGCAAGATTCTTCAGATTCTCCCAGACCGTTATCTGGTCTATGGAAATCCGACGAGATTCTCCTAAAGGGACTTGACACGCCTTGACGATGGTGTAGACTACAGGGGTCAGCAAGGGGCTGACGGAAAGAGACGAGAACAAATGACCAACGACCAGACCAACAGCAACAACCGCCATGACCGACTCCGCGAGGAGTGGCTTCTCCTGACCGCCCAACTCCTGCGGAGGAGCGTGAATCGCCTCCAACTTGAGGACTGGCAGCGCGGAGGCAGCGATCACCTTCACGCCCTCACCAGCGAGTTGCTCGGTCTCGCCACCGAAGCCCTCGCTCGGCACGGCGTGGAAGGCACGCTCGACTGGCGCGGGCATGGGTTGAAGCCAGACGGAACATGGGGTTGGGGACAATGGGAAGACCCCCATCTCAACCTCCATTTCTCCGCCGACTCCAACGATGTGCGGACTGCCGAAGCCAACGACCTTCGCGTGGGCGATTGCCTTCTCTAAAGGACAAGCCATGAACCACCTCACCCAACTCCGATTCGTTTGCAACAACACCGCCTACGACCCGAAGTGCCGTTCCCCGTGGGGGCGGATTCAGGATGTCACGCGCATCGCGGAGGGCATCTCTTGGCTCTCGACGGCTGGTCACGGCGGATTCCGCCTGTCCAAGACCCGCTACGAGGAGATGCCAGAGTACCTCCGCGCCTGTTCGTTCACGAACAACCAGTTCTTTGAGAGGGACTGCTCGTGGTGCGCCGTTGTGCTGGCGTTCCCCCAGTTCTTCAACGCCGACCAGAGCCTCTCTGCGTCGATCACCTTCAACAAGTTCTACGCCAAGACCGCAGCGCGAGTCGCTGATCTGGTCAACTTCCCCGCGCCATGAAGCCACCACGGAACATGACCTTGCAACAGGCAATCGCCCTCGCGGAGCGGGCGGCATCACACACCCGCAGATGCGAGATGGACGCGGAGTCCAAGCCATCGCTGTCGAACCTAGCCCGCCTCAAGCGGGCGGAGGAGGCGGAGGCGAAGGCGTGGCGGAGGGCAGCAGCATTGGAGGATTCAGATGGGTAAGCCCAAGCAGTTCGTCGTCGGGAAGGACTACGCAGCGTCCCTGCTGTTCAACAACGGCAGGGCGAAGTACCGATGCGTCAGCATCCATTGGAACAGGCGGACGGCGCGGTTTGTTTCCGCAAGCCGCACGGACGAGCCGTTCTCGTCCCGCATCGCGATCACCAAGGACGGCGTGGAGACTTGCCAGTCCGACACCATGCTGCGCGGACGGATCAGCGCAGACAGGAGATGGAAGTGACCAATACGCTGTTCATCATTCGTGGCGTGAGTGGGAGCGGGAAGACGACATTGGCGGCTGCACTCGACGGTGGGGAGGCTGTGCCGACCTATCACGCCGAAGCCGACCAGTTCTTCATGGTCGATGGCGAGTACCGCTTCGACCCGACGAGGCTCAAGCAGGCGCACGCCGATTGCCTCGCGAGGGCTGATGCCGCCATGATGTCTGGGGACTACTCCAGAGTCATCGTGAGCAACACCTTTACGCAAGTGTGGGAGTTCCAGCCGTACCTCGACCTCGCGCGTGCGCGGGGGTGGCGCGTGCCGGTCATCCACATGGAGACGCGGCACGCCAACACCCACGGGGTTCCCGAGGAGGCTGTCAAGCGGATGCTGGCACGCTGGGAGCCGTTCAACTCCGTCAACGGTTGACACCCCCGCGTTGCAGCCGCGTTTCCAGCACGCTGGCATCGTCGTCGCGACCCGACCTCGCGTCTGTGCGTGCGCGGGCGATCACGCGCGCCTGCACCCGCGCGGGCGTAGGCGTGCGCGGGCGCGTAGGCGCGTGCGTAGGCGCGTGCGGGCGTGCGCTGCGTGCGCGTGAAGGTGGCGATAAGCGAGGCGGTGGCGCGTACCCCATCCAATGATGTGCTTCAGGTGTTCGTTCATGGCAATGCCTAGACGACCACGGGAGGGGATTGCCGAGGGCTTTCGCGGAAGATTTCCGATTTGCCCGTGGGATGGCTGTCGATACAGTTGACTGGTGTCAATAACTGTGACCCAGCCATGCCCAAGAGAAGACCCAAGAAAAATAATCGGATTTCCGCTCAAGGGGCTTGACAACCCTTGACGATGGTGTAGAGTGTTCATGTCAGCAAGGGGCTGACAGGAAACCAAACGCGGCACAGCCGCAGAGAGACGAGCAAGCCATGACCAACGACCAGATCACGAACCTCACCGCCAGCCTCCCGACCAACGGCATGGTCAAGGTGAACTTCCTCCGCCGTAGCGACTCGTCGCGCGGACGGGTCACCGCGAAGGGCGACCTTCAGAGCGCGGGTCGCTTCACGACCCTCACCGCGTTCGCCTCCTCGCTCAAGCCGTTCGTGACCAAGGCTGGTCACATCAGCGTCAGGTTCCTGACGACCGATGGCTGGGCTTGCGCCCGCGCCATCGACATCCAGTCGATCAGCATCGCCTGAACCAAACCAAGGAGATACGACCATGTGCAACTCTTGCGAGACCCCGACCCTCCCGTACAACGCACCCGCCGACCCCAAGGCGGGCGAGTGGGTCGCCAAGATCGTCAACATCACCGAGCGTCCCGTCAACAAGCCGCATGGCGGTCGCGCGGGGCATCGGGGCGTGGTGTACATCTGGCAGAAGGGCGAGAGCATCGCGGACAACATCGTGTACAGGCGGTTCCGTCCGTACACGGTCTGGAAGAAGAGCGTGCTTCCCCTGCTTGTCGAGAAGTACCCCGCGCTGGCGAAGTACAAGTTCAGTTGGTGTCAGCGGGCGGGATGCTCCTGCCCCTGTTCGCCCGGGTTCATCATCGCGCCCAAGAAGGGCGAGTGGGGCTGGTGGTCTACCGACCTCCATGTCGAGATCGTCTGGGAGCGTGCCTCGTGAAGCACCCCTCCGCACTCACCGAGCCGAGGATTTGCGCCAACCTCACCCGTTGCCGCAAGTCGCTCCCCAAGTACGAGAGCCGTTTGTCCAGTTGGAAGGACGAGGTAGACAGCCTTCAGCGGGCTGGTCTACCCGTCCCCGACTGGATTCACGACCGCATCAGGTCTTGCGAGACCAAGGTCTGGTTCTACCAGACCCGCATCAAGGAGTACGAGGACGCACTCGTCCGACTTGACGAAGGCAAGCGCGTGGAGCCTCCACAGGCGACCAGCGAACCAGCGGCAGAGACCGCATTCGACTGGTCTTCCGACAGGGGCGAATGGCTCCGCCGCCTAGCCGCGCATGAACGCAAGGCAGCGCAAAGCCTCATGGCACAGAGCGAGGCGGAGATCAGGAAAAGTCGTCGGAATCCCATCGACGGGGCTTGACAGCCGACAATACACGACATACAGTAACACCATGACGAGCAACACCATGAACATCACCATCGCGCTCCCCCGAGCAACCTACACCGCCCAAGCCTTTGAACTCTTCTCGCGGCGCGGCAACGGCATCGCCGCCAAGCACATCAACGGCTGGATCGACGCGGAGATCGCCGCCCGAGCCTTCGACATCTCCTCGTGCGGAGACAAGTCGAAGGTCGCCAGCATCGCCAGCGAGATCAACAAGGCGGTCACCAAGCGCATCTGCGCCGCTGGCTACGACAGCAAGTACGGCGCGACCGATTCCGAACCCGCGTGGCTCATCGCCAAGCACATCGCCAAGGTGTGCCGAGGACTCGCGGGAATCAACGAAGACGAACTCAACGCTTGGCACATCTACTGATCGCACCAAGCATTCTCGTTTCGCGGGGATGGGGTCTCCGACCCCCATCCCTGCTTTCCATTTAGGAGTATCACCATGCCCACCAAGAAGTCACAGCCGAAGATGTTCACGACTGACCAGATCGCAAACCGATACGGGATCACCCGTCAGCGCGTATGGCAACTCGCCCGTGCGCGGGGGATCAAGCCAGAGATGATCGGGAAGCGGTTCGCCATGTGGACGGCGAAGGAGGCGGCGGCTTTGGAGCCGCAGTCGTTCACCATTTCAGAGAAGGCAGGACGATGATGCCCGGTCTGGGGCGGGATCGCTTCCTCGCCTGAACCGCAATCGCCCACTTCATCAGGCAGTCGTCGTGCGCTCCCGCCGATGCCTCAAACTTGTGTCCCTGTCGGACAAAGGTCAGGCACTCCTGTAGGAACAGGCGGTCGCGCACCCACTCCCGAGCCACATCTGGGTCGTCCAACAGTTCCGCGAGGTCGTCAATCATCACGGGACGGGTCACCGCATTGGTTGACCACCCCACCCGATTGGGCTTCTCGCAGTAGAGGTACTTGCGGTACTTCAGTTCGACGCACTTGAGCAGCGCGGCATGACCGTGGTTCTCGCGCTCGACCGCGAGTACGGCGTTGTTGTAGCGGCGGCACAGATCGACCGCCAGTTTCGCCATGTCCTGTGGGGCTGCAAGCCCGTGGATCGCCGCGACCTGACGGCAGTTGTCCCGCCGAAGGATGCCCACGCCCGACGAGTCGCCGCCCTCCACCCCTTCGGAGACATCCATCCCCGCGACATACTCCACGCCCTCCTCTGGCTTCTCCCAGACGACTTCGTGGACTCGTCGGTCGATCCACCGAACATCCACCCCCGTTGCAGGCTTCTCTGGGTCGAGGTAGTCAGCGATGGACTCTAGCGTCTCCACGACGACTTGCTGGTTGAAGCGGCATTGCCCGCTCGTCATAAAGCAACTGATGTCGTCCTCTGGATGCTCCTGCCGCATCAGCACCCCGAGTCGTCGCTCCGTCCTGCGCCTCCACTTGATCTGACCAGCGTCGAGCCGATGCAGCCGCACCAACTCGTCCTCCTTCTCCGTCAGGTTTGCCATGATGTGCGCCGACTCATCCCTGCCCACCGTCTCGCGGTTTGCGATATCCGAGAACCACGGTAGGAAGATCGGCGTGTAGTCGTTCTCGCCGCGCTTGGCACGCTGGTACAGGTCGCAGAACAACTCCAGTCCGTTCGGAGTCGTCTCCAGAACCAACTCCCCCCGTGCAGACGCTTCCTCCAGACCAGCCATGACCTCCCGCTGCTTGGCGATCTGGTCACCACCCTGACACCAGAACGCCACCTCGCTCCCATGCACGCGCTGATAGGTTCCGCCGCGTGCCTCGCTGTTCGCCATCGCCGTACCGCAGATGAAGCGGGAGTCCAACTCCTCAAACTCCATCCGATAAGCGTTGCCCTGACCCTTGCGCTTGGGCTGGGAGGGGTCGTTCTGGTAGAACCGATGGACGATCTTGAAGATGTCGCTGGTCTTGCGCTGGGTGTCAGCCAGCGTGAGGACGGCTGCATTGGGCTTCTTGGTGGCGAGGTGGTAGGACAACGCCTGCTCCAAGGTCGTGAACCCACCCTGTCGGTACTTCAGCAGCAAGAACCGCTTGGGCTTCCCAGCCGCCGCCGCACGAGCCTTCGCCTCCAGATACGCCTGCTGGATCGCACGCAGGCGGAAGGGCATCAACTTCGCCTCCTTGTCCACGATCCACAGGTTATTGACACACCAGTCCTCAAACCCGTCGAGCGAGTAGTGACTGCTCGACTTCCTGATCTCACCGATCAGGCTCTTGAGGACAAGCAAGTCCTGCGCTCGGAGGCTCAAGCCGTCACCCTGCGCCATCGCGCCTGTCTTCCTCAACCATGTCGTTGAACTCGGACACGGGCATCCGCTTCACCATCATGGGAGTGCCTGCACCGACCCAAGCGCACAGTTTGTAGTCGATGTATTCGATGGCTTCGTCCTCGCTCATCCCCTTGTCCTTCAGGATTTGGACGCACAGTTCGTAGTCGTAAACCGCCACGGGGACTGGTAGCCCCGCACGCAGCGCAACGCCGACGAACGCCGCCTCATACCCCGTCATCATGTAGGTCTTGTCTTGGTTATCAGACATCTCCGTCCTCCACGGGCTGTGCAGCCCCATCAATCACATCGCGCTCGTCGTCGTCAAGGTCGCCTTGCGCTTCCTTCTCCGCAAGCACACGCTCCAGTTCCTTCACCATCGCCTCGCGCTGATCCTCGGGAACGAACTTCATCATCAGCATCGCCAGACGGGAGCCAGATGCCCGAAGCACAAGAGCCTCCTCCTCCGCCTGCGTCACCGCCTCAATCCCGTGCAGCCTCGTCATCGAATCCATCACCCGCAGGATGCGGTCAATGACATCGACCCTCAAGTCCGTCGAGCCGTCCTGCCTACGGACAACCCCGCTCTCCATCCACAGCCTCTTCAGCAGCGCGTTGTACCGCTCACCCATCAGCGTCCGCAGCGACTCGCGGCTGTCAGCCCTGTTCGCCGCCATGTCCGCCAGTTCGCTCCGCACAAGAGCGTGCGCCCGCGACTTGGTGATGCCAAGTGCCTTGCCGATGTCCGTGAAGGTCGCTCCAGCGATCCGCATCTGGATCGCCCGCTGCCTACGGTCGTCTCGCGCTGCCTCGGTCATGCCTCCTCGTGAGGCGGGCTGGAAGCGTCTTGGCGTGATTGGAGCGTCATCTGTCATTGGTGGATGTGTTACATTATGCCTTCATGGGAACGGTCTGTGGGTGTCAACCGTTGACACTTTCCGATATTTCTTGTCGTTCAGCCCCTTGGAGGCGTGATGGACATCGTTGAGATACCTGTGTCGCAGTTGCACTTCGATCCAGAGAATGCCCGCAAGCACGGGAAGAAGTCTCTGGAGGGGATCAAGGCGAGTCTGTCGAGGTTTGGTCAGCAGAAGCCCATTGTGGTGGACGCGGACGGGAAGGTGATTGCGGGGAACGGGACGCTTGGGGCTGCACGGGCGTTGGGTTGGCGGACGGTGAAGGCGGTGAGGACGACCTTGCGTGGTGCGGAGGCGGTGGCGTTTGCGTTGGCGGACAACAAGACGGCGGAGTTGTCTGACTGGGACGAGGACATCCTGTGGCAGCAGTTGGATGCGTTGTCTGGGGTGGAGCCAGAGTTGTTTGAGGCGACTGGTTTCACGGAGGCGGAGTTGGAGAGGCTGAAGCCAACGGAGGCGGAGTTGGGGTTGCCTGTGGAGGATGCGCCTCTGGAGACGGTGGTGGAGAAGGGGGACAAGCACGCGGTGTTTCCAAGCGAGGCGGAGTGGGGGATTCCGCTGCTCGACCTCAATATGCAGGCGCAGGCTGTCGTGAACCCTGTCCGCATCTGGGGAACGATTGCCCGCACCTCCAATATGCCCGGGACATGGGTCTTCTACACCGACGACTACCGCTTCACAGGTCTGATGAACGACCCCGACAAGTTGCTCGGCACAGGTTGCGCCGTAGCAGCGGAGATGAACTTCACCATCGCCCCCGACACTCCCCGTGCCTGCGCCCTCTACTCCATCTTCAAGAAGCGTTGGTACAACCGCTACTGGCAGAGCCGTGGTGTCAGGACAATCGTAGACCTCTTCACCTCGACCGATGTCCTTGGCGACATGGACTTGCTCGGCGTTCCGAAGGGCTGGGGAGCATTCTGTACCCGTGGCGAGGGCGACAGGCAGATCGGCTGGATTGAGAAGGACTACGAGCGTGCTGCACGGTGGACGGGGAAGGAGCCTGACCTCTTCCTCGTGTACGGCGGCGGCGATGGCGTGAAGCGGCTCTGCGAGATCAGGGGTTGGGTCTGGGTTGCCGCCTACATGGAGAATCGCAAGTGACTGGTTCCCCAATGCGGAAGATAAACATCCGATGTGTGGAAGTGTCGGTCTCTGACTCTGGCGACCGACATCTCCTCACGGTGCAGTTGCTTTCGATTGCCGCTGGTTAGCCATTCAGTATGGACATCGGCAACCAGAAGCAACTGGCGTTTGGATGGATATGGATGCACTTGTGGACAAGTGTGGCACTTTCGCTCCGTAAGAAATCCGCGCCTTATTTCTTACAGCCGTCCTCGTCCTGATCGTCCAGATCGTCCTCGTAGTCGCTTCTTGGGGTGAGGGCTATGACCACGATCATGCACGCGCACGCCGCCGCCACCACTCCCGCGATTGCAGCCCAGTTCACCAAACTCATCTGGATTCCTCTTCTGGCGGAAAGCAGTCCGCCCAGCCAAGTTCCTTCGCCCTCTCACGAGAGGTTATCGGAGGTTGTAGTTGCGTGCGCCGTCGAATGGAACAGTTGACATACATCTGACGAGCCTTGTCGCGCTGGGCGGTCAGTTCCGCCACGATGCGCTTGTGGTTCTCGTAGGTGACCTCGGCGGTGCGCTCCAGTTGGGCGATCTCGTCTCGGTGCGACTCCGCCATAATGTTGCCGTCTCGCCACATCTCCAGTTCGGTCGTAAGCGTTTCGACGGCTCGGCGGGTCTCCGTAAGCGTTCTGGCGTTCTCGTCAGCGTCTTGGCGGAGGCGTTCGATCTCGGCAGCGGCGAAGGTCAGACCATCGGAAACCTCCTGCACGCCTTGCTCGTCCGCGCCACTTGCCCACGCCCGAAGCCTATCAACGATGTCGTCGCCCATTCTTCTGCTCCTTGTAGCACGACCACCCGCGCAGTTCAGCCTCTTCGCGGAGAGTCCGATATGTCTTCTTCGTGTGGAGGCACACGAGTCTCCGCGCATGGTCTCGTTCCTCCAATGCTTTGATGAGTTGAACCTTCAGGCGGGCGGCATCGGCTGCAACTGTTTGGAGTTGCCGAATGGTTGAGCGAAGGACTTCGATCTCGGCGGCGGCTTCGTCCCACAACAGGGCGTTGTAGTTTCCGACCTCCTGCCTGCGGAGCATCGACACGATGTCATCGCTCATCGCGATCCCTCCGCTCAAGCCTCGACACGCGCCGCTCCAGCACCATGCCGAAGGCGAGAACGGCGAGTATCCACAGGACTTTGAACGCCGAATGGAGCAAGTCGAATGTCTCGTCGGTCATCGAAGTGGTTCTCCTGCAATCACTTGTCCTCATCCTTGAACAAGGCAAGGATCGCCTCTAGGTGTCCGTTGCTGTCCGCCCCGTGCTGGACTCGGCAGTCGATCTCGTTGAGGATGCGGCTGATCCTCATCTTCGCGTCCTCTCGACCCTTCACAGCCTTGTCGAACATCGAACGAAGCATGGCGACACTTCCCTGAAGCCTGTCTATCTCCGTGGCGGCTTCCCGCTCAATGGGGTAGTCGAACAATCGAAGCCGCGTCACGAGGTCTTGCTTGTCGCCCGTTCGCATCGCCGCCGCCTTGCGCTCGTCACGCTCGGCGCGAAGCCGTTCGATCTCGTTGGCAGCGCAAGTTGCAAGCCAAGTCAATGCCAGTCCATCCTTCTCATGGAGCAGGATGTTGTGCAGCCGATCCACGATGTCTTGCTTGTCACTCACTTTCCCTCCCGCCTCGTCGCGCTCCTTTACGATTACTCCACACTCAACGCGGAGCATGGAGGATTCCGTTTCCGCCCTCCGTAGTTCGCGTTGAATCTCGTCGCGCTCTGCGGTGAGGCGGGCGTTCTCCTGCCTGTATGCCTCCAACGCCCACCGCAGTTCTTCGATGAGTTGCGTGGCGTTCGGTGTCGCTCCGCTCAAGCCTCGCGTCTGGGCGAGAATGCGGTCGGACTTCTGTGCTAGTGTCATGGCTTGTCCTCCTTGAAGCAGTCCCAGCCGCGACTTGCTGCCTGTCGCTGTGCCAAAAATCCAGCGTCTCGTTCTAGCATCTCGCAAACCTCGCGCCGCGCCTCGTCGCGCTCTGCGGTGAGGCGGGCGATCTCCCGCTCCAGTTCACGGGCAAAATCCACATGAACAACGAATGCAGACCGCAAACCAGAGTCACACGATTGCGTTGCTTCTGCGTCTGTGCGTGGTGTTTTGGTCACTTGGAATCCTCCGCAAACAGGTAGCCCCATCCGAGTTTGTTCGCGGTGACCCTGCCATCGCCGCCTCGGTACGCCTCCATCAGCGAGCAGTACGACTGTCGCACCTCGTCGCGCTCTTCGCGGAGCGCGTCCCGCTCGGCGGTAAGGGTTGCGTTCTCCTGCCGAAGTCGCTTGTTTTCCTGCCATGCCTTTTCGATCATTGAAACTGCCTCGGTCGGAGTCATCTCCACGATCACTTCTCCTTCGCACCCCATAAACGAAAGGGGATAGGAAGCACCAATTTTCTTTGGCTTCTTCTTGCTCACTTGCCGTCCTCCTTGAAGCAGTCCCAACCGCGCGCTCGTGCCTCGTCTTGGGGGAGCAGGATTCCACTCCCGCACAACTGGCGATAGGGTTCGGCTGTTGCATTCACACAGATTTCCCGCCGCGCCTCGTCGCGCTCGGCAATGGCTGCGTTTCGTTCATCCTGTGCCATCGTTAGATTGCGAACAAACTCCGCATTCTGATACTTCAAGCACATTACATCGGCGCGGAGGCGTTCGATCTCAATGCGGCAATCGGTGACGGTTGACCGCAGCAGTTCGATTTCGTCGGCAGCGTCCTCTATGTAGTGGAAGTCGGTCTTGCAGAGCGATTCTGGCTCTGCGACGATCATGCGGAGACGAGCCACGATCTGCTCGGTGGTGATCTCGGGGAAGTCGCTCACTTGCCGTCCTCCCGTGGGAAACAGTCCCAGCCGCGATGCCTCGCGTACTCGACCTGATCCTCCATGATGTCGGCATCCAGACCGCACACCATCCTGCGGGCTTCGTCGCGCTCCTCGCGCAACCTGTAACTGGCACTTACAAGTTCACGGAGCCGTTCGATCTCGCTTGCAGCCTCCTCGCACTTCGCCAGCACCGCGTCGAAGATCGACTGGACTTGCCGCGCCTCCTCCGCCGACACCGCATCGGGATTGGGCGACAAGTACGCTGAACCGTAGAGGCGAAGCCACTCCACGACATCCGTCGAGGCGTTCTGCTCCACCCACAGCATCCACGCCGTCAGGTAGTTGCTCCTGATGAACGCCGCGTCTGCAACGGTGCTGTTCAGCGTCTCAAGTTCGTCCGCCGCACGGGAAAGCAGCCGATCCTCGGCATCCAGCGGCGGTCGCTGGGCGCACTCCCGAAGCATCTTGATCGTCTCTGTAGCGTCGAGCATGGCAACCATCCTTGTATCACAATCCATCGACGCGCGGAAGCACCAGCCCCGCACAATCGCTCAATCATCGGCGGACTCGTCCGCAGCCTCCCACGCGCTGACCTCCTGCTTGGCTTCCTTGAGTGCCGCGCGTAGGTCGAGTATCTCCTGAATCGCAAGCGTCAGGATGTTGCGCTGATCGACTGGGAAGCGAAGCATCCAGTCGCGCTTCAGCGCAAGCCGCATCCTCTCCACGATGTCTTCATCGGTCTTCTCTTCCTCCTGCGGCAACGCCTCGTACATGGGGTTGCCGCGAGGGTAGGCGGGGGCTTCGCGCTCCCACTCCAGACCAGCCTCGCGGATCAGGGAGTCGAGAGCCGCCAACTTGACCACGCCGTACCCTCGCCATTGACCCGCCTTCGGTCTGCCCCAAGCGGCGAGTTCGCGCAGGGTGTTGACGCGGCACTTGCGCTGCTTGTGCGACAGATGCCACGCCAAGCCCGCAGGAAGGCGATTCAGGATCGCTGGATGCGACATAGCCATGTCGGGATCAATCGGCGCAAGGGCTTGGTTCATCGGCGCACCATGCCCTGTCCCGAAGCGTCCGCGCCGCCTTCGATCTGCTCCTCAATGGACGACAGCGAACGGTTGAGGGCAGAGAACGACTCCTCAAAGCCGTAAATCGCATCATCGCACTTCTTGTAGTCCTTGGTCGTGATGCCCGCGAGATAGCGGTTGAACATCGAACGGAGTTTCAGCAACTCCGCGCGGGCGCGTAGCACATGGCACTTGTCGTCGGTATTCGCGTTCACGGTCAGTCCTCCATGTCGTCGGTGATCTTCTCGCAATGCGACTCAAACACGCCGATCAGCGCGTGAAGTGGCGCATGGTCGTCCGCGTTGCACTCAACGCCGTCGATGAGGACGGCGAATCCGTTCACCTCGTTGAACTTGAAGCGTCCGCCGTAGTTGGTGTCCCTGTCGTAAGGCTCCCACTCGGCAACGAGAGTCCCGACGAAGACGACTTCCGCGTCCTCCGCCACCTTCTCCAGATGGCTCCACGCGGCGGCGTAGAGGGCGGAGACCTTCTCGCTCTTGTGGCGCGGCTCCATGTCCGCGATGTTGATCTCGACTTCGACTTCCTTGGTGTAGGCGTATCGGCTCGGCATGGTGCGCTCCTTTCAGCGGGTGCAAGAGAGGTCGTACACGAGGTCGGACAACTGGTCGCAGAAGGTCTCGTCGTAGGACTTCACCACGCGCTCCGCGCCCGTGCGCGAGTTGACCTTGACGAACTCGACCGTGTAGGTGTCGTTCCACATCAGGCGGACGACGATCTGCGTCAGGCGGGAGCGGTTCACCGTGAAGCGGAGACCGCCGCGCTGGGTGTTGGTCTCGGGCAGGGCGCGGAAGTCGCGACCGCCGACAGCCATCATGGTCATCAGACCGATCTGCTGCTTGATGGTGTTCGCGTAGTAGATGAGGGTCGCGTTGTCGGTCTTGGTCGTCATGGTCGCTCGTCTCGTTTCTGCGGCTGTGCCGCGCTTTGCGTTCGTCAGCCCCTTGCTGACCTGTGTAGAGTAGCGTCTGCTTGCTACCTGTCAAGTGGTGTATCGGGTGAATCGGATGATTTCCACAAGTTTTTTCCGTCCTGTTATCGGTTCCCTCGTCGGAATAGATTTCTCGGATTTCCCTCCCCAAGCCCTTGACAGCGGTCAATGCTTGCGCTAGGATCGTCGCATCGCTGGTCAAGGGGACTGGCGGAACGCAAGAACAGGAGACGAGCCATGAAGATCGCCGTGAAGAAGACCGCCCGCGAAGTCGCCCGCGACTGGAACATCGCCCACCTCGCTGGGCTGGAGGCGGTCGCCCGCGTCCGCGAGACCATCAAGCCGATGGTCGTGGTCGGGCGCGAGGGTTCCTACATCGTTCCCGATGGCGTGTGCGGGTTCGCGTGGCTGGAGATTCGTCCCGCCCGTGGATCGCTCGTCACCTTCCTCAAGAAGAGCGGGATCGGACGAGTGTCGCCGTACCACCGCTGCTACTGGGTCAACATCAGCGACTTCAGGCAGAGCCTCGCCATGAAGGAGGCTTACGCCCACGCCGTGGCGAACGCGCTGTCGAACGCTGGGTACGAGGTGTGCGCTGGCTCCCGCATCGACTGAAAGGACAAGCCATGAACATCGCTGGAACAGACGACATCGAACTCTCGGCGGACGGTCTCACCATCTCCGCCTCCAGTCACAACAGCAGCCAGAGAGCCGCCGATTCCCTCATGGAGCGGACGGCGGGGACTTCCCTTCAGGGCTGTATCACAACGCCGTTCGCGCGGCTGGTGGAACTCTTCGGCGCACCGTACCGATACACCGAAGCCAACGGGGACGGCAAGGTCAGGGCGGAGTGGCACATCAAGGTCTTCGCCGCCGAAGACGAGGAGGACGGGGCGACATTCAGCGGAGTCGCCACCATCTACGACTGGAAGCAAGACCTCCCTGTCGGCAGCGTCACGCAATGGAACATCGGTGGCAAGGACTGCCGCGTAGCCCACTACCTGTCAATGCTCATCAACGGCGTTCCAAGCGAGTGGAATGCCCGAACCTACTGACGATGCGGTAGAATCGTGCCATGAGCCGATTCGCACCATTCTCTGGGCAGGGAACCGACCGCTTCGGCGCAGGCGGCATTCCCAATCCCAACCGTCCATCGCTTCCCCTTGGCGTGTTCGCGCGTGACCGTGGCGCGGGAATCACGGGAGGTCGCCCGAAGACCAACGAGCGGCGGTTGGCTCGTGAGGCTGCAAACCAGAACATCGCCACTCGTGGCTAAAGGAGAATGAGGACATGAGCCGATTTGGAAGACTTGTTGATCCGCCGGGTTTCGGATCGAATCGCGCAGGACGGCAGGAAGCCATCGAAGTCGTCCCGGGTGTGTTTGTCGGCGGCGGAGGTCGAGG
>JACCEA012214242.1_pt1 | contig 18616 bp, 16 predicted proteins | sample 7449851 | NCBI WGS metagenome assembly JACCEA01 (sample SAMN15323453, study PRJNA562643) | freshwater metagenome | isolation source: river surface water | place: USA:Blue River Watershed | collected 2017-08-18
AAAATGTAAAACCATACACTCTTACTCATTAAAAGAGTAAGAGCGTATATGTTCAATTAATCTACGTTGCGCGTGTCAGTTCCATTATCTACTTGCACATTAGAAGAAGACGTTACTTGTGTTTCAATTGAAGTGCTTACAATACCTGGATATTTCGTATTATGCGTAAGTTCCTGTCCTTCAATAGTTACTTCTCCAGATTCATTGATTCCAAGTTTAAAAGGGGCTTCAATAGGAATCATGGTAGGTTCTACTTCGGGTGTCTCTTGAGTATTTACAGGCTCTTGAGATTCCGAAAGCACATCTTCTTCAATGATACTTTCAGGTTCATTTTGGTTTACCTTCTGTTTCTTTTCGCTGCGAAACAAAGGACGTGCGTTGTTTTCAATGCACCATTCCGTGAGAACATCAAGACTCCTCGGATTAGAGGTCTTCGACTTGAAGCGGCGATATTGGAAGTAAGAGAAATCAGGCTCACGTCCTTCGTGTAAAGCAAGACGAATTTCTTCAACGCCAGGAATAAACCATCCAGCAGAAGGTGGACGAGTAATCGTGTATTGGCGATGACCTTCTTCATCTCGTTCTACTTCAGTAACATGGTACTTATCAAAAGGCAAATCACACTTCAGGAGTTCATCTTGAATTTCCTTATAGGCTGCTACCTTAGCATAAGTGGCTTCAAGCACATAACGATTAAACTCACGACCAATATCAAAAGTGGCGAGTTTATTCTTCTTCGTGTATGTGTGAGCTTGACCACCCAACATGGTTCGGTACTCTTCGTACTTTTGACCTGTAATCAGATACTGAACGAGTGCTTCCACACAAATAAAATCACCAAACTCAGGATGAGTAAAGGGAAGAGCTGACTTAAAAGAAAGAGCTTGTCCTAGCTCAGTCATACCTTGCTCACCCACGTTAATGTGGTTAACACCATCTGTTTCAATAGTTACACTATTGATGTTAGGAGGATTAAATCCAGGATGGGTTACTGCAAACTGGCTCTTGATTTCTTTCATCTTTGCTGCCAGAGCCGAAGTGTTAGAATAATTATTGTATTTTACCATGATGAGTTCTCTTACGAATGTTGAATTAAATGTTTATGTTCTTATTGCGATTCGTGTGTAGCTTCAATTTTCACCGAAATCATAATAAGGATCACAATAAGCCAAGGATTGGCCCTTAGAACGTTATAGATCGTTTCGTGATCAAACTCAAACGACTGGAGAATAGAAGATGGAATCAAACAAAATTTCATATCTGACTCATCCATACTGAAAGCTCTTGCGAAACATTCAATAATATCGTCGAAGCTTGAAACGTAAAACGCCAAGTACGTTCTAAATAGATTAGAGACTTTCATAATAAATTCTGTCAAGAGTTTATTACCAAAAACAGTCTCAGTTACCCATGTAAGTCCATTTTCTGTAAAAAGAGTCTCTACTTTAATAGAAGAAGTAATCTCTTTCATTTTAGAATTCAACTCATCGAGTTGTTCTGTTGAATAAAACGTACATGCTACGTTAAACGCTTTTTGACTAAAGTCTTCAATATCGTTCCACGAAACATCATTTTCTTCAATAGAAGTTTTATACGTTAGGGTTTCTTTTTTCGGTTGATATACGGGATTATCTTCATATTTGGGAAACCAGGCCATTTTATTCCTCGTCGTTAATATCGTCGTTTGTTTCAATACCAAGGTCTACAGGCATACTGTAGACCGTCTTCTCACCATTACCGTGTTTGGTTTCAATTGTAATAGTAAAACTTTCAATACGAAGAAACCGAAGACCGCGACAGAAAATCTTCCAGCTCATGTTCTTGTTGTTAAGTGCGTCATTCAAGTTTGATCTCTCTGTTGAGAGGTCAGACCTGTTTTGAGGGATAGCATTACGAGGATCATGAAGATACTTCGCCATGAAGTACTCCCACCTCGCAGTATTCCAATGTAACCTACCATCAGCACTTTGGTTAGTCCCGATAGTAGCAGAAGCTATTTTTGCAAACATCGCTGACAGAATACCAGATACAGTACCTGTACGACGTTCCGTTTTGTTTGCGAGTAAACTCTGAACCTTTCGGTTCGGTTTAACCCGTTTCTTAGTTTGGTCAAAGTCGGACATATTCCTCGTCGACAATCGAATAATAAAGTAAAAGAATAATAGCGTGAAGGTAGTCTAGCATTACTTCATGGTAATTCTCCAAGTTTTCATAACTGAGTAAAAAGTCTTTTACATGTTCAAGATCATTGGATTTCTTAAGGTAATAGTTAAGGGTTAACACATACCTTGTTAAGTTTCCTTTCAAGTAAAAAATGATGTCATTGATGTTTAAAATATAACCTTCTTTATCTGCGAAAATATCTACTACATACCGTTTGTTTTTCTTTGATCCATAAGAAGCCATCTTAATAGTTTCTTCTCTATTAAGCTTTACTTCAACTTTTACCATGTCATCTATAAAAGACTCAAAGCAACTGTAATTGAGGTTAAAACATAATGAAGGAGATATGTTTCTGTAAATATTACCTACTTCATTTAAAGGACAATAGTCAATGAAATACTCTAATATTTCATTGACTGGAGTGGTTTTATTAATCTTCCAATCGGTATACATGGAATCAAACGTCTTTGTAAAGACTTTGAATCTATGCTTTAGCGTTTTCTTCTTGATATATTTTTTTATTTTTTCTTTATATACTTCAAGCATATCAAGGTTCCTTTTATTAATCAATGTGAACATTAGCCTCATATAACAAAGGCTTAACTTAAAAAGGAGAAGATCGTGGAAGAAAACGATGATAAAGACAGTAGTTTTCTTAGGGAAAATGAAATAGCACAGAACCAAGAAATTCGAAGACGAATCATTAACCATCTTACTACAAATTCAGTAGGTGAGTTTGTAGTACCAGAAGATAAAAATGAAAGACTCTTCTTAGCTGGTATTTTACTTGACAGCGATAAAGCGGTACTTGGTTATAAACGATTGAAGGTGGCTGATACGCTCAACCGTAATAACGCTAAAACAGTAGACCTTATTGGTAAGATTCTTGCACAAACTAAACCGCAAGAAATGATTGATAACACAGGAACAAATAAAGCTCCCGATATTGATTTTGGTCCAGAGAAATTAGAACTCGTAGAAGGAGAATTAGAACAAGGTGTGAAAAGCAGAACCTTAGATGAATTCAAACGAGACACAGAACATCTACAATTTAAACCGATTGAAGAAGAATGACATACACCCTTACCCAATAAAAAGGGTAAGGGTGTATGACTCAGTAAGGTAATATTTAATTACAAACTAGTTTATTTATAAGTTTTTATTACGAACGAGAAATAGCTGTAGCACCCAGGTTTTCAACTTGAGATTGATAGCCACGTGCACCAGTATCAGCATCAGCAGAGATTCCATCAAGGAATGCAGGTTGCAGATACGGATTCGCGTTGGTAATATTGATATTGTTAAGCAGGGTTTGTGCAAAAGCATTCACACCCAGGCCATACATGGTAATTGCTGTAAACTCAATAGACAGGTTAGAGAGTTGCATCGCGCTGTTTAAGTCACGGGATGCAACAATATCACCAGTACCCTTAGGGAACATGTTCGTACACAAAAAGGATTTCACTACCTTTTGATGCAGAGGATCTGGTTCAATAAAGATTGCAGACGCAGTATATTGATCAGGCAGCAAATCAGAAGGACGATTTGAGGTGTCAAGAGTAGCTGCGTTAGGAACCTTAGAGTTCGGGTCTGCCATAGCCATCAGAATCCATTGTTCGTAGAACGATTGGATAGACATACCGTAGAGGTCATCGTACGTGAGAACAGGGTTAGAATTCTGACGCTTTACGTCAGTGAATTCTTCTTGTTCCATACCAGCACCACCAATAGGAGTTGCTGTTGTTTCTACACGAATACCTGCATTAAAACCTTCTACTGTTTTCGGTCTAAGTTCGATTAACGATCTCAAAGAAGAAAACCAAAGGTCGGAGTCAGGAAGGTTTCTGAAAATACGAGGTGCTTCCAACAGTAAGAAGAAACCATGACGACGGACGTACGCAGCGTTGCTTACCCATTCTGTTAGGTCAGGAGCAAAACCGTTCATACCACCGTAAGTAAGGTCTAAAATATCATTTTGACGACCAGCAGCATATGCTTGATTGCCTAAAATTGCATCAGTAATACGAGCCATTTAATTCTCCTTTTTACTTCGTAGTGGTCATGTCAGCTAAACGCATGGCTGTCACATAAGAAGTCATGACCGTCTTCATATTCGGTGCACCGATCTTCACTTGTGTCGTCCAGCGGTAGCCAGAAGCAGTATCTGCGTCAGTGAAATAACTGTTAGGTACAATCTTAAAGCGACCGCAGAACTTGTTTTGCAGCTTAGAGCTGATACGTTCATCCACACGTTCGATAAGCTGTGCGTCGCTTAACTTCGACTCGCCGCTAAATTCAGCCCATGTCTCGTAGACAATCTTGTTGATTTCACAGATAGCAAGAGCAGTAGGAAGACCTGTCAACACAGAAGTATCGTCTGTGTAAATGGTCTTAAGAGCAGGAATAAACGTGCTATAGTAGTCGTAGTCTTGCACCCAGTTCAAACCCACGTCCCAATCCTTGTTTCTCACAGTCACCGAAGTGTATGTAACGTTGATATCGTACATATTCTGTAAAATAGAACCAGGGTATCCATCGAACTCTTTGCCAGAAACCCACTGACCTGTACCAGCACCCATGTACCCAGCCACCTTTTCAGCGACTTCCATTAAGACAGGAAGGTCTGCTGTTACGGTCAGATTGCGGTACTTCCCTTGGCGACCCATCACGAGTCCTCGTGTACAAGGAGTTGCGAAATAACTCGACTCAGGATAGTTCAAGAGATACTGTCTCAGGGCTTGAGCTGCTGAACGTTCTTCTGAATCTGACATACGAGCATTTCCATATTCCCAAGGATTAAGGAATACAAACGTGTCAGGTCTTACTGCAATGAATTGCGCAATACGACGCTTAGTTGCCATATTAAAACCAGTGTCATAAAACACTGATTCGATGTTCTTTGCCATGTTCATGACAGAGTCTGACTCGTCAGCGTATCTGTCCATCTCACTAGCCACTAAAGAGTTGAATACGTCCAGTGTGAGAGAACCATTAGATCCACCATTGGCATAGAAAGGTGTATTTGCACTCAGTGTCACAGCGTTTGTACCGCTTGTCACAATCTGGTAACTCTTATAAGGGACACCGTCCGAATAGCATCCACCTACAAAGTTAAAGAGTTGGTAATCTTTAGCAGATACTCCGTCCATGTCGTTAGTGAGGTCTAAGTGAGCCTTTTCAGCCGCATAGAACTGTTTGGTGAGTGTATCAATATTAGCTTGATAAATCACCATGTCACCAAAGTCACCATAAATAGCAGGATACGAAGGATCGGTTGTATTTTCGTATGCACTGATAAATGTATCACCAATATAAACAGAAGCTGTCGTAGTAGGATCAACAGAACCAGGCACAAACGTGACAGTAATTTCAGTATCGCCGCCAATAGTGGATACTGGAGTAGCTGTAGAAGTAGAATCTGACTTTCTCACAACACCCATTCGGTACGGGAACACCTTAGACTCTGTAAGAATCTTAGTAGCAAGGCTACGGTCTTCACCTACTTCGAGGTATGTCGGGGAATACAGGAAAATGGCAGCCAGGTTTCCATACTCACCTTGGCTCGAAGCCGAGAATTGAAGTAAAGGATAACGAGTAGATTGAACACCTGTAGACGAATCTACTTGAGTGCCTACTGTAGTTGCTGCATGTCCAAAACCAGTTTGCGAACTATTATAAGCATCTACTGTAGAAATGTAAGATGTGCCAAACATGACCTTATAGCCAGTAATAGTCGTTCCAGAAGACACTGGAAGCATATTCGAATCACGAACAATATTACCATTGGTATCACGCTGATAAGGATCAACGGTGGTAGGAAGTACATCAGCCCACAACAGCACGTTGGCCTTAGGGCCTGCGTCAGAAGGGATGACACGTTGGATCATGCACAGGTTTCCCTTTGCATTGAGCAAGTTAGCCAGAATCGTCTGGTGCGTCATGTAAACACTTTGAAGATCAAAGGTAGACGATCCAAACATTTGTTGACGAGAGTCACCTACTACTGCTTGAGGAGTGGTAGGGCCTTTTTCTGCAAATAAATAGATCTTCGGGCAGTGCGTCGGACGGTCAATTTTCTGCGGCGTAAAAGCAACAGTACTCAGATCTTGAGTACCTTTATAGTAGACCGCTGGTGCGCCGTTTCTAATATATCCACTCATAAGTGGTCTCCTTTCGAAAGGTGAATGCGCTGATTTAACGATGTATACATCTTCCTCTGTCTCAAAGCGACTTCTTCCGTCTTTCTTCGTGCGCGAAACGAAAAAAGAAAAAAGCTTAAAATTCCGACGAGGAATCGGTATTAGTTTAAAACAAAAGAAAAAACTTTTCTATTTACTCTTTTATGCGAGGCATAAAAGTAAATTTTAATCTTTTGGTCGGTAGCAAATGCACAGTACGCTTGCATCACAAGATGGTGTAAAAAAATACGGTCATAAGTTACTTGTATAAAAAGAAGAAATCTCATTCGTATTAAAGGAACACACCCATGTCTATTTTTAAAAATGCCTACTTTACAACTACTGGCGCTGGTTACGATATTAGTAAGATTGTAGAAGGATTAGAAACACTTGCAGTTTCTTCAGACACTGAAACTACAGAAAACGAATGTGTTTTTGTAGTCACGCCTAATCATGCAGATACTATTCCTTTGTTTATGCATCCTATTGAAGTTAGAGTAAGATCCAAAGGACAAGATACTTCCTTTATGATGGTGGACGAAAGACCTTTTACACGTGTAGATAAACACACGAAAAATGTCACTATCTCTAATGAGAAGGAATATTATCTTCACCTCTATAGAGGTTCATTAAACGTTGTCTTAAATGAGACACCTAGAAAATTAAGAGACTTTAGCTCTATTCCTGCTGAGATTTACAACCTTTGGATTTCTTCATCTATCAGTAAACTCTTTGGTTTAGATAAAGGAGATGAACTAAAGCTCTTGTGTTTAAGTAGCTTCTTTTATTACAGTCTTTTTGACGAAGACTCTCATAATGTTCAATCTGATAACGACTACAGGAATAAACTTAAGATTTTCGCGCAGAAAACAACTTATGTTCCTCCTTCTTTAATCGAGTCTTTAAGTACCCAATATACTTATAGCCCTGATATTATCTCCTGGTGTGAAACAGTAAAAACCATTCTGCAAAATCCTCAACTCGATGACTTCAATTCGGGTGTTTTAGTAACTTGTGTAATGAACAGTTGGTTTGGTTTATATAGCCGTGAGATGTGTGCTTGCGCTCTAGAGCATATTCCTACATGGATTAGCCTCGTGTTAGCTGCTTGTACAGATAGAAGTTATAAGAATACACCTATCACACGTTTGGTTGATAGTTATGCAAAACGAAAAGGAGTAGATTTATTCATTCGTTCTGTCCGTACTATGGCCGATAGTATTGAAGTGAAATGACATACACCCTACCCATTTTTGGGTAGGGTTTTATTCTATTATTAGGAGTGGTTCATGAGTTATAATTACGTGGTAGACCACGCACTCAAAAATGTCTGGTGCACTCCAGAACAAGACAGACAATACATTTTTGCACCTTACCGTATCAGTCGTGAAAATGGTTGTATGTACACTGTCACGGTCATGGATAGTACATACGACCTTCCAGACCAAACACATTACTGGCATGTCTTCCAAATCGGTCAACTCCACCCCCTCATTGTTAACTTGTTACCTAAAACAGGTGAGTGGGTGAGTTTTGCTGACGCTATGGCCTCTCAAGACATGATTGCTAATATTTATACAGATACAGGAATTGAACTTCCTCGATTTGATACGTGGTATCAATATAGTACCGATAAAGATTTAATTGTTGCAATAAGAACCAATACAAAGATTCCTATTGATTTTAATAACGATCAAATCTACGTTCGTATTTATAGCAATGAATTCTTTCGGTCTGTAAGGTCACAAAGTGTCTCTCCTTACCAAGTCAAGACCAATGGGAGATATGTCACTAGTGTAGAAGATATTGTTGATATTCAAACAGAATTTAATACGTACTCTCAACTCACGTTTGGTTACGTGTATGCATTTGTGAATGGATATAAAACCAATACCATAGACCCTTTCGTGGTTCAGGTAGGTGACTACGTTGAATACGTCTTTGATTCTTCTATATTGAAAGTAGTCAAATGGAGAGTAGGTGACTTACCTTTCTTCAAAAGTACTTTAGACTCTAAGATGAAGTACTTACTTCACTACCCCAACGACAATCTTAACAATATCGAGTACCAAGACGATGTAGACTTTTATATTACTGAGGATATTGGAAATTCACGTTCTCGTGGAGTATTTTACCATCGCAACAACGAAGATGCTTGTAGAATGGTAACACACAGAGACTATTCTATTGTAACCCAATATATTGATAACTACAATAGACCTTTGGCTTTGTATCCTAATAGCCCTCATAACGTCGATACTGCTTCTTTATATATAGAAGCATATATCAGACAATCTGGTTACCAAAGACCTCTGGTGTATGAAAGTAACCGTATCAACGAACTCTATAAACTATCAGATACTGACCTGGTAAGAGCTTTGATTGGGTTAGATTCTACTCCTACATGCTGGAAAGCAAATAACTTGGAGCAATCATGGTACACTTTTATCATGCGTACAAAATGCTGTTATGTAACACCTGACGTAGTGCAAGACGCTTATGGGTATAATGCACTTTCTTCTATTATTGGAATGACACCTAGTTCAACGTATACTAGTAGTGGAAAAACAGCAGCAGATGTACCCTATATGCTTCAAACAGGATGCACTGTATACGAATACGATTCGGATGGTTTACTATTAGGGTGGTACTACCACGTCACTGGAAGCAGATACTTTTGTGCCAATCAAAATGCCAGTAAAGTAGAAATGATCAGTGGTTTGGGTGGGAAGGCTTTGTCAGAATACCAAGGTATGACAGAAGTGACTCTACCCAGTTATGTGAGCTATAGAGTTTATAAATGCACTTTAGTGAACAACATCCCTGATAGAAAATGGGTATTAGCTGATTCAAGTGAATATACAGTTGATAGTGGCGTGTGGAAATGGATCAGTACCGATCCTTATACATACCCCATGCTCCGTACCGATTCTAAGTTTCTGGCAACAGATATTCAGGTTAACTGTTTTGACGGTGTAGTAGACTTGAGTTTATACAACGAAAGATTTGTAGAAGGAAACTTCACTAACGAAATCATGGATGTACCCATGGGAGAATTGGATGTATTTATCAATGGTCGTTCACTTATTAAAGATATTAATTACAAATTGAATTTCCCACGGATTATTATCCAGGATAAAAACTATCTCAATATGGCAAACGGAGCTGATTCAGCTCAGAACATCCATATACGTTTCACAGGGTTTTGTGACAGTTCACTGAACGTTATTGAAGCAGACGACACTGGTTTTATTCAACAAGGTATGGCTTCAGTTAATAGTAAGTTTAACCTTCGTGACGATAAGGTGCAACGCATTGTATTAGATGGTAAACTTCAACTCAAGTCAGAGTTAAGTTATATTGAAAATAATCCTACTGCATCTTCTCTTGATTCTAGAAATGGTTTACCTTATATGGTTCGGGATATGGTTGTACCCATGAGAGGTTTGGTGCCTGATGACACGTATGAATTAAGGAATCAGTCTAAAACTATTGATACTGCTATTTCTAACTACTTGTCGTTGAAATTACCTCAAGAAACATTTACCAAGCCATCTGTAGCCAAAGCACGTTACTATTTATATAGTCCTTTTGTGAGTTGTATTATCACCAGTTTAGTGAATGGAAACTATTATCCTAGTGCCATTAAAGGGTTCTATAATGACATGACGATGAAATCCTTGGTAGAGAATTCGCCAGCTTACAAATACTTGTCTACTGACCCGACACAATCAGGAAATGCGTTACCTTCTGAATTTGTGTATGTATTTGCTCATCCTTATAACTATCCAGTAGAACTTGACATGTACCAATACATGTTTGTGCAGCGTGTGGTGAGTTATTATTGCAATGGTCTTATTAATCTGTCAGATGCTTTAACTATAAAGCCTATTTAATTGAAAAGGAATACGCATGGCTACTTCTTCTCCCACCATTAGCGTTGTTGACGTTAGTGGTAATCTTGATATTACTGTACAAAGTGTTTATCTTAATGCTGCTATTACAGTAGTAGCTACCAATATACTCAATAGCCAAGTCTTTAGCACCAGTGGCAGCACAGACGCTAACGGCAAATTTACTACAAGTATAGTAGGCTTAGTCAATGGTACTTACACCATTAAAGCAGTGATTTCTGACACTACTGCTGGAGTAGTACAAACTTCTGTGTCTTACACCCTTACGGATGCTGTAGGGAGTTCTACAGGGACTTATACAAGCGGTTATACTACTACTTCAAGCACCTCTACTGCTACGACTCTTACTGTCGAGAATATTGCAGGTTCGGCAGATGGAAAGCAACCTATTTATAGTCCCAATGACAGATGGTGCTGGTGGGAGTTGGGTGAAATCTATAAGGGGACTGTAGGTGCAAACAGATACGTCCCTAAAATAGGAGATTATGTCAAAGACAAAACTACTGATGCTACTTATATTGTTACTGATATTGATCCGTTCACCATGATTGCTGTACTTACTACAGTCAATACAACAGTAGCTACAGAAACCATGAGTACTGATGAAATTCTGTATGGTGTTGGACCGGGTACACAATCCGACACTTACCGTGTTTACTTAGATACTTCAGTGACACCTTACATCTTCGCTGTAGACGCTCGTTTGCGTGTGGGTGGTAGTATGTGTGCTTATGCAAAACTCTTCAGAGGGGCTGACTATTCCAGTGGTGCCACCCCTATTGCAGCTCTGTATGATACAAGTGGAAATAGACTCACAGAAAACATCCCTCTAGAGTTATGTGCAGTGGATTCACATGTGAATCATTCTATTCGTGTAGTAAGTGTGGCTTATACGACAGTATCCATGACAGATGGTGAATTGGTTACTTGTGTTCTTTATAGCTCTAAAGGTAATATTGTCAGTAAACGACAACTCTTAGTAGAAAATACTGCGTTTGCAAGAAATGTACCTTCTAGTCAAAAGTACATCAGTCATATTGCGCTGAAGAGTCCATTCTTATCTACCGCCAATGATAACCAACTTCAAGTACCTATGAACGTGACTGTTAATTCGATTAACATGAATGGGGTTGTGTATTACTCTGATGGTTCTAGTACCACATTACCTGTAGACGGAAGTAAGTTTGCTATGGACGGTATGGGTAGTTTTGTGGCTACTATTGTTGGGCAGAAGATACCTTTGTCCTTTAGATACGAACTCTCCGATGGTGAAACTGCTTATGGTGCTGTTACTGGAGATGGTAAGAAAATCACAGAAGCTTATGAAATCTTGGTTACTCAATTTGACGGTTCTTATAGTGTCAAACTGTTTGGTTTTCCCCAATGGGTTGATGATGTAACTGGATACACGTTGCGCTGGTTCTTGTATAACCTCGATAGAACTACTTGGACTGAAGTAACTCCTTATGTTACTTTCAATACCAATACTGGATCGTTTAATCCTTTACTCTTCGATGTCATGCAAAACAGGTCTGTAAGTATTGATTTATCGAAAGTATCTGGTTCATACAAACCGTTTATTCATGTGCAGACTATTGGTTTTGTTTTAAAGAATCCTTCAGACACTAGTACTACTACCAAATTCAATGTAGTTTTTTCTTCAGGTCAAGACACTCCATTTGGTGTACAAACTTTTGCTAAGGTGAATTTCATTAACCAAAACTTAAACATTGTTAACTTAACAAGTGGGTATAGCAACAAGTCAGATTGGTTGCAAGCTATGTTCTATAACACAAAGCCTCTCACCGATACAGCTATTGAAGCCATGGTTCCTGTGCCGACTCACTTTGCTTTAAACTTAGGTGATGGTAGCACACCAGTAGAATTTACTATTGACCAATGGAATAGTGATTTAACTATCAATAGACCTATTACAGCTTTATCCAATGTATATTTACATTTCTTTAAGCGTACTTCTAACAATGATATTCAATTAGCTGTTGCCGGTATTCCTGTAGTACCAGCATAAAAAGAAAAAAAAGAAAAGGTATACACCCTTACCCAATAACAGGGTAAGGGTGTATGATTGTTTATTTATTCTACTTCAATATTCAGGGCTTTCGCTACCTTGTAGAACATCTCTTTGTCTCGAATGTATTCAATAGCATATTCTTCTTGTGACACAGCTTTACAGCATACATCAAAAGTTTGATCAAATACTTCTTGTAATGCAAATGGATTTTCTTGTACAGCAATAAGACAAATCTCTTCGGTTTGCTCTTTGACATATTTCAAAGCCATTCCATTTTGTTTTACCGCTTCTAGACAAATCTCAGGAGTTTGATTTCTCACATACTCTAGGACAAAACCATTCTTCTTTACAGCCATCAAACAAAGTTCTTCGGTTTGATCCTTCACATATTGAATAGCCGACGACGTTTCCATTACCGCAGCTTTGCAGATCTCTGGGGTTTGATTCTCGATAAATCTCAGTTCTGATCCAATTCGCCTGACAGCTCTTAGACATTCTGCTTCATCATTGACATCAAATCCTTGATAGGTGTAATTTGACATTTTATTAATCCTTATAATTTACAAAGCTTCGAGATAAGTAATCAGATTACCTTTCGTAATAGCTCCGATACGGCTTGCTACCATTTCACCTTCTCTAAACACCATGATAGTAGGTACACTGCGAATTCGGTACTTTGAAGCAATAACGTGTGCTTTATCTACATCAATATAGACGAGAGTAAACTTATCCTTATATTCTTGGGATAGTTCGTCGAGCATAGGTTTCATCATTTTACAAGGGTTACACCAATGTGCCATAAAGTCAACTACTACCAATTTACTCTGAGAAGCCTCAATGACTTCTTTATCAAAAGTAGATTCAAAAACTTCAATCATTTTCAATTCCTTTTTCTTTCGTTACATGAGGATTTGTCTTGCTAAGCCAATTATTCAATTCTGCCATCATGGTATTGATTTTACCTACGTTGGTTGACAGTTGTTTGACAATATTAATAAGCTCATTCACTACAGAAACTTGTTGTTGGAGTTGGCTCTCATAGATAGCTTGTTTATCTTCAAGCATATTGATTTTCTTTTGAAGTATCTCTACTTCTTTCTTCCATTTTGAATCAAACATTTATACCCTCTTGATTTTAACATGGTTATTGAAATTGGTGATATTGTCCGTGCTGACATTTTTCTCACATAGCACCAATACATCAGAATTCTTCATAGACCCGTAAGTTTCGTGATGATGAGTGATGATAAAGAGTTGTGAGAAAGATTCAGATTCTACAAGCTTTTGTACAGTTACAATGGCAGAAGATTTATTGAGTTCGTCCATAAAAGCACCGTATTCATCTAAATATAAAGGGTAATCTTTAAGTCTTAAATATTGCATAGCAATGATTTTAAACGCTAGATTAACAATTTCCTTTTGTCCGTTAGAAGCTTCTTTCACGTCAGGTGTAAGACCTTGGCCATTCATTAAAGAAAACTTATAATCCAAACTGAAATCTTCTTCGTCTGTATTACAAGACTCTATTCTCAAAGGGGTATTCCAAGATTCTTCAATAAACTGATTCATGAGTTCAATGATTGTATTTATTGAAGAAGTAATACCTTGAGCAATAAGCCCTTCTGTAGGAGATAAAGAATCTACCAATGCTTTTAAAGTTTCTTGGGTAACGAGAGTTTTCTGTATTTGAGATTCAATATCTTCAATGATACTCTTTTGATGTCTTGCTCTATTCAAACCCTTTTCAGATCGAGAGAGTTCGACTTGCAATCTCTTTAAGAGTTCATTAAATTCTTGTCGTCTAAATTGTTCTTTGAGTTCGTTAAAAGAAGTTTCTTTATTACAAAGAGTTTCTTCTACTAGTTTTTTGGTTTGAAAGAGTGTGGTTAATTTAGATTGTAAAGATTTTCTTTTATCCAAGGTATTTTTGAGTAGTCTCACGTCTTCATGTTTACTTTGAATTTCTTCTGAAAGAAGATCCCTGTTTTTTATATATTGACTATAAGAAGTCTTGTCGATTTTCTGTAATTTATCAATGACCTTTTGAGTATCTTCTATCTCTTTTTGTTGAGTAAACCATGTTTTGGTATCTTCAAGATAAAGAATATAGTCTTTTACAATAGCAATCGCTTTTTTTGGATAAAGTAACCAAAGGTTTTCTTTATTGAGTTTATCCCATAAAGGGTTTAGGATAGGATATTTTTGCATAGCAAAACGAATAGAATCTATTGTTTTGTTGTACTTGTCGATGACAGAAATATCTTCAATGACTTTCTCTTTTTCTTTTTCAAAAAGATTTATTTTTTCACTATATATTGAAAGTTCTTTTTCAATATGAGCAAATGCTTCTTCATCAAAACCAGGTGTCCAAGCATGGTGACATTCAGGGCATTCAATGGGTTCGTTGTTTTGCTTATGCTTTTGTATCTTGAAATTGTCTTGTAAAGGTTCGAGTAGCTTTTGGGTATTTTGTATCTTTATATTCAAATTCTCTTTTTGATTATTTAACTCGTGTAAACGTTTGGGTGAATATACCTCTTCATCGTAAGAAGGTATATCATCAAACGTGCTCGTAATACCTTCTTCTATTCTTACAAGCGTATTATGTTGGGTTACTGCGTCTTCTAGGGAAATAGAAGGTGTTTTAGTTTGTGACTCTAGTATGGTATTCTTTTTGTTTTGTAATTGGTAAATATCTTCTTCTTGACTTGATTCTATTTCTCGAATATTATCCACTATCTGAAAATAAGACTTCTCTAATGATCGAATAGTAGCTTCTAGAATAGCCAGTTCTTTTTCAATGGTGTTAATCTGACTTTCATTATCTTCTAGAGAAAAACTTTCTTTAGACTTTGTTATATCTAACGTGATTTTACAAAGGTCTTTACTCTTAGAGTCTAAAAGGTCATTGAGTTTTTTGCTTTGGTATTTAAGAGACTCAATATCTTTCGTTACTGGTGAACGTATTTCTGTAAGTTTCAAAATAGCTTCGTGATAACTTTGGCTCTCTTCTTCTAACTTCTTTCTATCTGACTCATCGACCAATTGAGAAGTTTCTTCATTGAGTCTTGCTTGAAGTGCTTTTAAACTCCCTTGGGTATCTCTCAATTTTTCTTTGAGTTTATTAAATACCGAAAGACTGTAATCAAAATTAGTCTCTGACAGTAAAGTAAACCATTGTCTTTTCTCAGTAGGCGACATTTCTGTAAATGTCTTTTTCCCTATTAAGAGTTGATGAATGTCTGGAGTAATACCAAACTCTTGTTTGACTAGTTCTTTCTGAACCAATTGAGTGCCACCAGGGTTACATTCTTCATTGTCTTTCATAAATGAATGTTTGGTAGCCCCTTCAAACGAACTCTTGAGAGTATAAAGATGACCCTTATGTTCAATCTCTATTTCTTTATACCCACCTTTTGCAAAGTCTTTAGAGTCTGATGGAAGAGGTGAGAGTTCATTCATCAAACTCGACTTACCAGAACCGTTCGTACCAATGATTGTTTGAACAGGAAGACGTGGAGTATATTCAATATATTCTACTCCACTACCTTTAAGTCGTAAAGGTTTAAACAAAATACATTTTCTTATTCTCATTATAAATCCTTTTTAACCTGTGTTTCTTAGGATTAGTATTTCAACTAAAAAGGAAAATCATGGATAATAGTAACGCTTCAGAGAGTCAATTTAGACTCCATTCACTTGGAATTGTTGCAGTCAATAAATTGCCTAACAGCGATGAGGTTGAAATATTATTGACTGAAGTCAATCCTTTTGTGAGTGGTGAAATTACAGACAATACAACCACGTATAATGCCAATGGCGTAAAAGCAGATGGTAGCTCTTACAATGTATCAATCAAAAGTACACCTACAGTAAAAGCTACATGGCATCCTACAGGAGACTATAATAGAACTACTTCACCAAATGTAAGACGAGGTCAAAAAGTACAAGTATATAAATTCTCAGACGACGATAAGTATTATTGGGATGTTACAGGGAAAAGAGACGGTACTACAGGAAGATTAGAAACTGTAAGACATGAATACTCTAACAACGCTACAGAAGGAAAAAAAGATGATGCAGATAGTACTTACTATCATGAAGTAAGTACTGAAAAAGGAACTATCACAACTCACACGTCTAAAAGCAATGGAGAACCTTGTGCTTTTACTATTCAAATCAACGCAAAAGAAGGGAAAGCTATTATTACTACCGATAATGGTCTCTATCTTAGTCTTGATGGAGTAGGTAACAGAATTGTGTTATGTAATTCAGATAACAGCTTTATAGACCTAAATAAAACAAATATTACCATCAATGCAACGGATAGTGTTACTATACATACAAAAGACTACAAAGTGAATTCTGAAACGACTTCTTTGGACGCCAGTAAAACCACTAATATCAAATCAGGAGATAGCAATACAATGGAGTCCTCTACTAATACCGTAAAAGGAAACAATACCTTAAATGGGCCTACCAACATTGGTGGTGGTAATGGTGATGCTACTTTTACAGGTACTATCAATGGTCAGAATATCGTTGTAGATCATGTACAGGCAAACTCTGTAGACGCTTCTAGTTATGTTCACGCACCTAATATTTAAAGAGAAATAAAAAATGTCAAATTATACCCCTTTAGTAGCTGGTCGAATAGGAGTAAATACCACATTCGACCAAGGTAGTAACGCTAAGATTTTGTTGTTAGAACAACTTAGTTTGTCAGAAGGAAAGTATTACAATCCTCAGCTCTACATGTTTGTCAACCCAAGATATGACAGTACACAAACTGGATATAACACAGCAGTAGATTTATTTCCTAGCGTACAAACTTATTCTATTGGAAAGAAAACCATTTACTATAACAGAATATCTGTATCAAGCATAAGAACTCTCACATGTCAGAAAGGGTCTGCTGTAAATGTGAGTGATCTATTATCAGTTATAAACAATTTAATAGGTATTAGATTAACAAGTAATGATATTACAGATCAAGTATTACCAGATGCGGATAGTAATGGAAATATAAGTTTTAATCTGACAGCATCAGAAAACTCTTTGATTATATATTAAAATCAAAAAAGAAGTAATACTCATACACCCTTACCCTTTTATTGGGTAAGGGTGTATGCTAGTAAATTAAGGATAAAGTACTGTTAATGAAGTACTTACACTTTTACCGATATCTGCTGTGCTAAACGTAATGTAACCAGAATAAGGTAAAATAGAGCACTGACCTGTGCTGGGTGGTGTACCGTCCGTTAACACGGTGGCAGCCACTCCGTTGATCTTTACGTCTCCACTTTGAATAGATTCCACATCCACTCTAAAGAAACGCGAATTATACGCTCCACTACTGTTTGTGCTATTTCCAATTTTCAAGGTGGGTAAATAAGTAGAGCTTGTATTATTACTGATAATATTCACAGGAGGTACTGTGAAAGAAGCTGTAGTGCTACCTACGTAAACACGAATAGCATATCTCCCATACGACCCTGCTTGGTTTGTAGTAAGTGTTTGTGAACTGATGCTTGTAGTACCTTGATACCATGTAATGACGTTACCTACTTTTACAATACGCAACGTCTTACCAAGATAGTTAGATACAGTAATGTTTGCAATAGGGGTCGCAGAACAATGTACTAAATTAGCACCATCAGACACTACACCAAAAGTCATCACCGTCGGAAAGGCTGAACTACTGGCAGGTACAATCATGTCGACTTCCCAGTCTCCATAAAGGGGTGCATCGTACATGATAGGACACTGCCCTACACCTGTGAAGGTAAGAGAGCTATCTCCATTTACTGTAGGAGCAGAAGTCGCATTTCTGATTGTGGTGACATACCCAGTTTTTGGTGTAGTTAAAGGAGCTGAAGGAATTGTATTAGATTCTAAATCGGTCAATACTTGATCAGTAGGACACATGTAAAAATCGTGTCTCATGATAGCAATAGTGGCATTGTCTTTAAAGAACCCATCGTACAAGATAGTGGTATACTTATCTGTGGCCACAAAAGAGGTGCCAGAAGCTGGATCTGCAAACTGTACTGTAATACCAGAAGCATTGCCCGGAAGCGTGTGAGTCCCAGTACCCATTGGTTTACCAGTAGTAGACCCTTTTACCCAAGCTGAACCATTCCAACCATAGGTAGTAGTGAAAGTACTATCAAATGGCACTCCCGTCCACTTCGTAGTATAATCAAACAAAGAGTATACATTATCAGTATAATAAGACGCAATATTGTCTGATTGTGCATAAGGTATTCTAACTATAATACCATTACCCATATATACTTGCCAACCGTAAAATGTTTGTGTAAACCAAT
>JACCEA010658968.1_pt1 | contig 18613 bp, 20 predicted proteins | sample 7449851 | NCBI WGS metagenome assembly JACCEA01 (sample SAMN15323453, study PRJNA562643) | freshwater metagenome | isolation source: river surface water | place: USA:Blue River Watershed | collected 2017-08-18
AGTGGCATCATTCCAGCCCTCGAAGGCGACTAGTAGCACCCGTCCTGACAGCATCTAACTCCTAAGCCCAGATGAAAACTCTAGTTCACGGCGCAACTAGACTTACCGCAATGTCAAAAAACCCCTTCCCGTCCGCTGTGCTATGGGACCTAGATGGCACGCTTATCGACTCAGAGCATTACTGGGCCATCAGTCAAGCCAAGCTGGCAAGGCAGTACGGCGCCACCTGGACAGAAGAGGATGAACGGGGAGTAATCGGTTCTTCTCTCTATGACTCATCGTCTCTAATACGCAACAAGTTCGGAATCCAAGATCGATCTGTTCAGGAGATTATTGATCACCTCACCGATGAGGTAATCGAGCAGATGCGCGCAGCACTGCCTTGGCGACCAGGCGCACTCGAGCTCTTGCTAGGCCTTCGACAAGCGGGCATAAAGACGGCACTAGTCACAATGTCAATGCGCCGCATGGCTATGGCAGTCGTGGAAGCCATTCCATTTGAGGCTTTTGACGCAGTAGTCGCAGGCGACGATGTAACAATGGGCAAGCCTCATCCGGAACCATATCTCAAAGCAGCGGAGATTCTCGGCGTTGAGCCTAGGCACTGTATTGCCTTTGAAGACTCAATTCCTGGACTAACAAGCGCCGTTGCTGCCGGAACCAATGCGGTTGGTGTCACCAACATGATTCCTTTGCCCACCGGTTCTGATCGAAAGGTAATAGAGAGTCTGCTCGGAATTGGAGTCGACACCTTGCATGAATTGAGAGTGCATGTCTGAAATTTTTGAATCGGGGGACAAGGTCCAGCTAACCGGCCCAAAGGGCAAAATGAACACTTTTACTCTTGAAAAAGGTGGAAGATTTGGCACCCATCGCGGCGAAATAAGACACGATGAAATTATTGGAAGACCATCCGGTTCAGTTTTCTCATTGCCAACTGGGGAAGAATACTTGGCCATGAAGCCGCTGCTAAGCGACTACGTCTTATCAATGCCTCGCGGAGCACAGATTATTTATCCAAAAGATGCGGGACAAATAATTGTCGAGGGGGACATTTTTCCTGGAGCAGTAGTGGTTGAAGCAGGAGTTGGATCGGGAGCCCTTTCCAGTTATTTACTTAGGGCAATCGGGGACAAGGGCAAGCTATTTTCATTTGAGCTGCGAGAGGAATTTGCTCAAATTGCAAAGGCAAATGTTGAGAATTTCCTAGGTGGAGCACCAAAGAATTGGAAGGTTACGCTCGGCGCTCTGCAGGATCAGCTGAGCAAAACTGTCAAGCGCGGCTCCGCTGATCGTGCAGTACTGGACATGTTGGCGCCATGGCAATGCATTGAGGCAGTTGCCGAGGCTCTGCGACCTGGCGGGTTGGTAATTGTTTATGTGGCCACCGCCACCCAGCTTTCTCGTGTGGCAGAGCAGATAAAGGATTCCGAAAAATTCACCACACCTGCGGCCTTTGAAACACTGGTTAGGCCTTGGCACCTGGAGGGCCTGGCTGTTAGGCCTGAACACCGAATGATCTCTCATACAGGATTCTTGCTCACCGCCAGAAGGCTTGCGGATGGGGCAACGCTGCCAGACTTTCGCAAGCGTAGAGTAAACAAGGTTGAGGGTTCAGAGGAAGACGTTGAGCACTGGTATGGGCTTTCAGAGCGCAAGGTGGGGGAGAAGAAGCTTCGCAAAACTTTGCGGCAAGTAACATCTGAAAGTAAAAAGAGAAAGAAGTAGGAATTGACCAAAAGAATTGCCAAAACCACCACACTGCTTATTTCAGCAAGTTTGCTGCTTGCAAGCTGCACATCGGCCCCTGAGCAAACTGGTGACTACGCAAGCGCCGTGGCCGGTATTGATGCCACCTGCGAAAGCTATCAAACAGGCGATGCAGTGAAACTAGTCGAGGCTACAGGTGGATTCAACACGCAACCAGAAGTCACTTTCCCTTTTCCAATCTCTGGCACTGGGCTTGAAACAAACATCCTTATAGAGGGCAACCAAGGATTGTTAGTTGGGTCACAGCGAGTGGGAATGCACTTTGCAGGATTCAATGCCACCACGGGAGAACAGTTTCAAGCTAGTGAATTTGGAACTGAGAACTTCATATATCAAGATCTAATTCCAGGTGGCTCACCAGACTTTTGCAACGCTCTCACGGGGGTTCCGGTTGGCTCGCGGGTCGCCGTTTTACTCAGCCCAGAAAACGTTCACGGCGGTGAGGGAATTCCGACATTGGGTCTGGGTCCCGATGATGGAGTTGTATTTGTCTTTGACATCGTAAAAGCGTTTCTGCCTAAGGCAAACGGCTCAGCCCGTGCTGCAGAGGCAGGAATGCCGACAGTAATTCTTGCTCCGTCTGGGCAACCTGGTCTTCAAATACCACAATCCGATGCGCCAACAGAGTTCAGACGGACAATCCTCATTGAAGGTAGAGGAGAGAAAGTTGCAGTCGGTGACAACGTCACTGTTCACTACACGGGATGGACTTGGGAAGGTGAAGAGTTTGACAGCTCATGGCCAAGACAAGCTCCGGCAGCTTTTGATGTGACGACCGATGGGCTAATTGAAGGGTTTGTACAAGCGCTCGAAGGTGTGCCAGTTGGCTCGCAAGTCATTGCAGTGATTCCACCTGAATTGGGATATGGCGATGCCGCGCAGGGTTCAATTCCACCCGGCTCCACACTGATCTTTGTGATTGACGTTTTAGGCAAGGAATAGCCAGGAGGAAACCGTGGCCGGTCAAACACCAGCTGAGCGTTTGTTTACGCTTACCTGCTGTTTGTTAGCTGCGCCAAAGCTAGGGCTCAGCAAGCAGGACATCTTCAATTCTGTCGCTGGATATAGTGAGGCAAATAACGATGATGCCCGCGACAAAATGTTTGAACGAGACAAGGTTGAACTTAGAAACGCAGGCGTTCAACTAGAGGTAGTTCAGATTGATGAGTTCGAACCGGAGCTCGGAAGTCGCTATGTGATTGCTAAGGGAAGCTTTGATTGGCCCGCGGAGTTCAACCTGACTCCTGAACAGCTTGGGCTCGCAGAACTGGCAGCCAGAGCCTGGAACAATCAGCAATTTGCCTCGCCTGCGCGAACAGCTCTTGCGCGACTAAAGTCCAGAGGTTTAGTCGAGGCCAGTCGAGAGCTCAGCTTCCTTTCGCCGCGACTGCTGGCGCGTCACGCTTCTTTCCAACCGCTTGCCCAGGCAATTGCCGAGCAACAAACTGTCATCTTTGAGTACCGGGTACCCGATTCCAAAGCTGAAGCGCGAGAAGTAAATCCCCTAAAACTGAGATTGATTGAGGGGGAGTGGGTCCTGCTTGCTGAACGTCAGGGGGAGCTGCGTAACTATTTGCTTCGAAGAATAACCAGTCGCGTCCAACTCACCGGAGCGAGTTTTAATCCGGTGTCCACAGACGTCATTGCCAAGGCCGAGGAAGATTTAGTTGCATTCACCATGAGTAATAAGGCTGAAATAGAAGTGGTCGAAGATTCTGAAGCCTGGTGGCACTTTGGGGCACAGTCAACCAGGGTCTTTATCAACTTTATGGACGAGGCACTACTCGCCGAAGATCTTCTTGAGTATGGAAGTGAAATAGCAGTCATTAGCCCTGGAACGCTCGCCGAGAAAGTGAAGAAGGGTCTTGAAAGAGCAGCAGGTGTGCATGCCTAAGCAAGAGATTGATGCCTCCGAGCTTTTTGATTTGTCCCTTTCGATTGTTGGTTTAGTGCTTGCGGAAGGTGACCAGGAGATTTCTGCCTTGGCAGAAAGATTTAGTGTCAGTGAAAAGGTAATCCTGAAGGCAGTTCGAGCTATTACTGACAGTGAAGATTTGACCAAGTGTGTAACACACTTCCACTTGAATTTTGATGAGCTTGAAGATGGCTGGGTTTCATTCTCTAAGGGCACTACCAATCTCGAAGGCCCACCAACGCTCAGCAAAAGACAATTGAGCGCAATCGCAATCGGCTTGGATTACTTGGCCTCAATTCCACAGTTCGCTGGGAACCAGGCGCTTCAAGAACTTCGAAAGGCACTTCGGAACTCGGGTCCGGTGCCAGTGACCGCCGTTGCATCGGATCGTATTTCTGAACTACTCGATACCCTTCACCAAGCAATAGCTGAAAACCGATCGGTTGTTTGCGAATACCGAAATCAAAAGGGTGAGCAAGCGCAAAGAAAGATTGATCCACTTGTCATTGAGCTGCAGGGCAAGAGACATTATTTGAGGGGCTGGTGCCACATAAACCAGGAGGTCAGAGCGTTCCGGCTAGATCGAATGATCAGTCTTAGTGTGACCGATGAAGAGATTTCTCACGCATCTGCCAAATCATCAATTCCCGAGGAAGTGTTTGGCGGAAAAGATGATGGGCAGGTTGTCACATTGGCTGCCGAGCCCGAAGCGACTGAGATTTTTTGGAATTTCCCCGTTGCCAGCGAACCAGTGTTGGAAAGTGGACGTTGGGTAGGAAAAATTCGAGTGGGAAGCCTCCATGGGCTACCGAGACATATAGTGCGATATGGCGGAATGGTAGAGGTTTTGGAACCAAAAGCGGCGCGGCACCTCGTTCGAGAATTTGCCGAACAAACTCTTAGCCAGAAAGTGGTTGATGTCGAGTGAGTTGGCTAATTCTCCTTGCTTCTCTGGTAGGGCTCTACTTCTTTGGTCTTGCCATTTACCGACTTTTCTTATCAGGTAAAGCCCTAGGCATTGAGCTCAAGAGATCCGGAGAGCTTTTGGCAGAGCTCAACAGTTTTGAAAGGGTCGAGCCCGAGTCGGCCAAGGCCACGACTGGAGACGACTTTTCGCGGGTGCTGGCTGCAAGGAAAGTGCTGGTCAGGGCCAAAATTCGCCGCAGGGAAGACGAGCGGCGTAGACTGATAAACCGTATTCGAGAAATCGATGTAGATAAGAGGTGGTCATGAGACTTCAGGGCTGGGAATGGATCATCATTCTGGCAATTGTTCTTTTGCTATGGGGAGCGCCTAAGCTTCCTGCTCTAGCCAAGAGCGTTGCGCAATCACTAAAGATTTTTAAGAAAGAAACTTCTAAGACCCAAGAGCCTGAGGTTGTAGCCGAGGCCAAAGAGGGCGAGAAGAAGCAAGACTAATGGCGCGGCGCAAAAACAAAGAGCGCCGAATGAGTCTTGGTTCCCACCTTAGGGAGCTGAGAATACGCCTTTCGTGGTCGGCGGGGTTCCTCGTCGCTGGAACTGTGGCGGGCTGGTTTCTGTTTGACCCTGTCTTTAGCATTCTTCAGCAGCCGCTCATTGAGGTTACAGAGCAACGCGGCATCCAAGCTGTTGTCAACTTTGGAACCGTTGTTTCAGCTTTCGACCTAAGAATTCAAGTGTCAATATTTTTGGGCGTTCTGATGACTGCACCAATTTGGCTTTGGAATCTCTGGGCGTTCATTGCCCCAGGACTAAAGCAGCGTGAGAAGAGATTCGCGATTGGGTTTGTTGCAGCTGCCACGCCGCTCTTTCTTGCCGGAACTGCTCTGGCATGGACATCACTACCGGGTTTCGTTGTTGTCCTGATTGGATTTACACCAGAAGGAAGCACCAACGTTATTAACGCGAGTGAGTACGTGCTCTTCGCAATTCGTATTCTTTTGATTTTTGGTCTTGCCTTCGTTATGCCCGTGGTTTTGGTTCTACTGAATTTTGCTGGTTTAGCGACAGGTCAAGGCATTTTGAAGTCGTGGCGTTTTGCTGTTTTCATCATTGCTGTGGTCTCGGCACTTGCGACCCCAGTTGCAGAACCAATGACAATGTTCCTGATGATGGCGCCGCTGACGGCCCTTTATTTCATTGCTGTAGGAGTAGCGATAGCTAACGATAAGCGCAGGGAGAGAAAACTGGCAAAGCTTGGGGAAACCAGTGAACTCGAACTCGAGTGAGTTATCCGCCGCAGAGCGCTACAGGCAATCCAAGAGGACTTCGTCATTTCCAAATCTCAAACTGTTTGAAGCTGAGCTTTCATTTCCACTCGATGATTTTCAACTGCAAGCCTGCCAAGCATTAGAGGCAGGGGCAGGAGTCTTGGTAGCAGCCCCCACTGGAGCTGGAAAAACAGTAGTTGGTGAATTTGCTATTCACTTAGCCATTACCTCTGGACAGAAGGTTTTCTACACAACGCCAATCAAAGCTCTCAGTAACCAAAAGTTTGCTGAGCTAGTTAAGCGCTATGGCAAAGAACGAGTAGGCCTACTCACTGGCGACAACAATCAAAACTCTGAAGCGCCGATCGTTGTTATGACTACAGAAGTTCTTCGAAACATGATTTATGCGACATCTGAAACCCTCAAGGAGCTTGGCTACGTTGTGATGGATGAGGTTCACTACCTAGCCGATCGTTTTCGAGGAGCTGTATGGGAAGAGGTAATTCTTCACCTGCCCAAGGACGTGAAGGTCATTTCCCTGTCGGCAACCGTTAGTAATGCCGAAGAGTTTGGTGCTTGGTTAGATGAGGTGAGGGGAAATACAAAGGTCATCGTCTCGGAAATTAGACCGGTACCACTTCACCAGCACGTGCTATTTGGGTCTGAGCTACTTGATCTCTTTGAGTCTGGCAGCAATCAAACCCGAGTGAATCCTGAACTGTTACAAAAGCATCAAGCGAGAGCTCGCTCTCCAATCCGAACCAGGGGTAAGTGGGGTGGAAAGAAACACTCGCCGCATGAGAGAAACCAGTTGGTCAGGCAGTTTCCAAGACTCGAGAAACCAGAAGTCGTGGATCGTTTGGATGAGCTGGAGCTTTTGCCAGCCATTTTCTTCATTTTCTCAAGGGCGGGTTGTGACGCTGCAGTTGCAAGTTGTCGGCGCCAGGGCTTGCGTCTTACATCGAAGGAGGAGCAAAAAGAGATTAGGCAAGTTGCCGAGGCAAGATGTTCCTCGATCGCGGACGATGATCTAGACACCCTTGGCTATCACGACTGGCTGGAATCTTTGGAACGCGGCTACGCCTCGCACCACGCGGGTCTCTTGCCTGCCTTCAAGGAAGTAGTTGAAGAACTTTTTCTGAGAAAGCTAGTCAAGATTGTCTTTGCCACAGAGACGCTAGCGCTGGGCATCAACATGCCAGCCAGAACTGTGGTGCTGGAAAGGCTGGATAAATACAACGGAGAGTCAAGAGTAAACATCACGGCAGGGGAGTACACCCAGCTAACTGGAAGAGCTGGCCGCAGGGGAATTGACCGCGAAGGGCATTCAGTTGTTTTGTGGGGCGGTCAACTTGATCCCAATCTGGTGGCTTCTCTCGCTTCAAAGCGCACTTATCCGCTAAATAGTTCGTTTAAGCCCACTTACAACATGGCAGTAAATCTGATCTCCGCTTTTGGTCGAGAGCGAGCGACCAAGGTTCTCGAAAGATCATTTGCCCAGTTTCAAGCAGACAGATCAGTTGTCGGGTTGGCCCAAGTGATAGCGGAGAAGGAATCATCGCTGGCTGGCTACGAGAAATCTATGGCGTGCCACCTTGGCGACTTTCGCGAGTACTCAGGACTTAGGAGAGAGATCTCAAATCTAGAGCGCGAATCTTCGCGTATTAAGAACCGTTCAGGTGCCGACACTCGTCAAATCAAGCAGGCACGTAATGTTGAATCTCAACTAGGCCGTTTACGCAAAGAACTCCGCGCGCACCCTTGCCATCAATGCAGTGACCGTGAGAATCACGCTCGATGGGGAGAGCGTTACCACAGACTTCGCAAAGAGATTGATCAGTCCATTGCCCACCTCGAATCTCGAACTGGTCAAGTGGCAAAGATCTTTGGAAGAATCTGCGATTTGCTAACAGAACTTGAATATTTGAAACAAACCAACGACGAATATGAAGTAACAAAAGCAGGTTTACAACTCGCGAAGATTTATGGTGAAAGAGACTTACTAATCGCACAATGCCTAAAAGCTGGGGCCTGGAAGAACCTGGATGCAGCCTCCATGGCAGCAATGGCGGCTTGTTTGGTTTATGAGGCAAGGGGAGAAGAGAGCGAACTTGAACCCAAGCTACCTCGCGGAGCATTTGCAGACGCACTTTCCGAAACTGAATACATTCAGCAGCAACTTCAGGAGAAGCAAAGTGACTATCGACTTCCCAAGGATCAAAGACTCCAACTTGACATGGCATGGGGGATATATCGATGGGCAACTGGGGCAAGACTGCAAGACGCACTCAAACTTACGGGTCTGCTAGCTGGTGATTTCATTCGTTGGAGTAAACAAATTATTGATCTGCTGGACCAAATATCTGTCTCAGCCGATTCCCAAGTAGCTCAGACAAGCTATGAGGCAATCGATTTGGTGAAGCGAGGAATCGTTGCCTACAGCTATTACATCTAGAAATAGGCTGAGCAGTATGCGAGAGCTGACGTGGAGACTGCCGCTGGGCATTGCCGCAGGGCTTCTAGGTTTTTTTGTGTTTCCAACAGAAAACATTTGGATTCTCGCGCCGCTGATACCAATGCTGACCTATCTCGCAGTCTTGGGTTTAAATTTCTGGCCCGCAGTTCTGGTGGGTTTTATTTCCGGCCAGGCGTTCTACATATCTCACATTGAATGGATCTCGCTTTATCTCGGTCCGATTCCACTTATCGCCCTCAGTACAACGGTGTCCATTTATCACGCTCTTGCAGCCGGGTTAGCAGCTTGGCTTTTCAAGAGAATGCAATTTGATTCCACCAGGCTCATTTCAGGATCTGCATTGCTCGCTGGAATCTGGACCGTTCGGGAGTTTGGAGCGAATAACTTCCCTTATGGCGGTTTTCCATGGTCAAGGCTAGCGATGACCCAATCAGACAGTTTTATGTCTCATTGGGTTTGGTGGGGAGGCCTTAGTCTTCTCACTTTTGTAATTGCCTTGATCGGATCGATGTTTGCGCTAATTGTTTTAAGTCGAAGCTTTAAATCTGTATCAATCAAAGTGAGCGCGCTGTTGGCAGGTGTCGTGCTTATTCCCCTTGTAACTCCCATTGGTCTAACGACATCCTTGGCAGGGGAGAGGGTAATTGCTGCAGTGCAGGGCAACGCAAAGGCTGGGCTGTTTTCACGAGAAGCACCTGGCACAATTCTCAAGAATCATCTCGATGCTTCTCAAATCGTGGTTGACAGCGGTCAAAGTATTGATCTCTTGGTCTGGCCAGAAAACGCTTCCGACCTGGACCCACTTAGATCACCAGAGGCTAGAGCAAAAATTAATGCACTGAGCAATCAGCTTCAGGCACCTTTTGTTTTTGGAACAATCACGAAACGTGGAGAAGAAACATTTAATTCGACGATTTTGTGGGAACCTGAAATCGGACCTGTTGATTTCTATGACAAAAAACAGCCTGTTCCTTTCGCCGAATATGCCCCAGATAGGGAGTTTTGGCGAATGTTTGCGCCGGATCTAATTGACATGATTCCGCGCGGATACAGTTTTGGCACCCGGGATGGCATTTATCAACTCAGCGATTTCACCGCAGGTACTCTGATTTGCTTTGAAATTGCTGAGGACTCAATTTTTCGCGAACTATCCCTCGCCGGTGCTGAGGTAATTCTTTCACAAACCAACAATGCAGATTTTGGATACTCCGATGAAACTTTCCAACAGGCCGCCATTGCGCGGTTGCGTGCTATAGAAACTGGAAGAGCCGTCATAAACATTTCAACTGTCGGTTTGTCTGCAATTTATTTGCCGAATGGGCAAGTCCTGAGCGAGGTCGAATGGTACACGCCGGCCGCGATGATCGAGTCAGTTCCCATGTACACCGGGGCAACTCCAGGTGTTCTAGTTGGATCTGTTTTTGATTGGCTCAATGCGCTGGTAATTGGAATCGTCGCTGTCGGCCAACATCGTCGGAGGAAAGCTTGAAACCGTTGGTTCTCATGCCCACCTACAACGAGGCAGAAACACTAGAGAATTCCGTACGTGAGTTGTTCTCTCATAACTCGGAAGTTAATTTGCTAATCATTGATGACAATTCGCCAGATGGGACTGGTGCAATAGCTGATCGATTGGCTGACCAAGATCCTCGCATTTCGGTGCTTCATCGACACAAAAAGCGTGGACTTGGAGATGCCTATGTCGCAGGATTCAAACTTGGGATGCAGTCGTCCTTTACGCACTTCGTAGAAATGGATGCCGACGGATCTCACCGTGCCCAGGATTTGGCTAAGTTGCTGAAGGTGTCTCAGTTAGCAGACTTGATTATTGGGTCTAGGTGGGTAGCCGGGGGAGAGGTCGCGAATTGGTCCCCACTGCGCAAAGCAATATCACGCTGGGGGAACAAATATGCAGGCTGGATGCTGCGAAGCAACGTTAAGGACCTAACATCCGGTTTTCGCATTTACTCCCGTGGTCTCCTTGAAAAATTGCCACTGGAAAAAATGCAGGCACACGGCTATGCGTTTCAAGTTGAGATGACAATGAGGTCGGAGGCGCTAGGTGCAACGGTTAGCGAGGTGCCGATTCGGTTTATTGAGCGTGAAGGCGGCAAAAGCAAAATGAGTCTTTGGATTGTTTTTGAGGCATTTGTGCTCTGCACAAAATGGGGTTTAGCCCAAGCTAAGCGGTGAGTCGGCCTTCAGCTCGTCTTTTGCGCATGTCGGCGAGAACTTCCTTCAAAAGCTCTTCCAGCTCTGCTTTGGTTCGGCGTTCCAAAACCATGTCGTAGTGAGTTCTCGGTTTCTGCTCTTCACCCGCTTCAATCAGAAGTTGTTTTTCGCTACCAACCAGGAGTGCAAAACTACGACACTTTTTGCATTCCCATTCAATCGGCGGCTCAGCGTCTAGGGCAAACACAAGTGAGAATTCATGCTGATTGGGGCACCGATAGGCAAAAGTCTTACGCTCCGCGAATTCAACCCCTGTTTCACGCTCCATTGACTGAGAACCAAGTCTCATTCCGCGCATCGATTCAGTCATTATTCTCCTTGGGTAGGAGAACTTTTTGACAGGGAAGATAAATCCCTGAATATCAAACTCTCAGTGTTTATTCAGGTTGAAAAATGTCAACTCGATCTGTGACAATGCCGTCGGCACCAATACGAAGCAGCTCCTGCATTTGAACAGGATCGTTAATAGTCCAGAAATGAATTTCAGTATTTGTGCGCTGAAGTCTTCTGATAAATGCTTGATCTGCGAATTTGACTACTCCAATGCCCACAGGGACTTGCAAAGCGTGCACATTCCTAAGAATGCGGTTCAATCCAACACCAAGCAGCACTCTGTGACTTAACCAGGCTGCGAGTGCAACACTGGCGGAAGCGCTGGTGGCAACCGGTGTTGTGAACCTCCTTAGGGCCGACTTTCTGATCGGATTCGAGAATGAGCTAACCAGTACCCGAGAATGTGATTTTGTTCGTTCTATTGCAGAAATCGTTGGTTCAATCGCCAGTTTTGTCTTGATGTCCAGATTGAAAAAGGCGGTGGGGAAGTGGGCGAGTGCTTCCTCAAGCGTTGGAATGCTCCCGCCATTTTTGAGACTAATTTGTCTAATTTCAGACAAGCTCAAGTCAGAAACTCTTGCTTTAACTCCAGCCACTCTCTCAAGGTCATTGTCGTGGAACAAAACTGCGTGACCGTCTGCAGTCGCCTGTGTATCAGATTCGAGGTGCGTAGCTCCATGTTCAAGAGCAGCCCTGAAGGCTTCGAGAGTGTTTTCATCCAGGCCGACTGGCTCAGCTAATCCGCGATGGGCAAAAAGCCTAGGTTTAGGTGGAGAGAAATAGTGAATAGTCATTCCAATCCTCCCAGTAGCATTTAGCGGTGCTTCAGTCTAATTTTGTAATTCGCCTGGTCCAGCTTTTTGTCGGGCTCTTTATCTATGGAATTGGCGTTGCACTTACTGTCGATGCTGCCATTGGAATTGCGCCCTGGGACGTTTTAGCCCAGGGAATTAGCAGGCAGTCGGGCCTTAGCTTTGGGGTCTCAACGGTTGTTGTGAGCATATTGGTTCTGCTGCTATGGATACCTTTGCGCGTTAAGCCAGGTATAGGAACAATCTCAAATGCGATCTTGGTGGGACTCTTTGCAGATTTGGCCCTCTACGTGCTGCCAACGCCCGAGCCATATTGGCAAAAAATCGCAATGTTTATTCTGGGAATGGTTGTAATTTCCTTTGCCACGGGCATGTATATCGCCTGTGGGATGGGCAAAGGCCCCAGGGACGGACTGATGTTTGGAGTTGCCCAAAGGACTAAAGTTCCATTTTGGATAGCCAGAAGCGTTATAGAACTTTTGGTGGTAAGCGTTGGTTTTGCCTTAGGCGGCCAAGTCCGAGAAGGAACATTGCTGTTTGCAATAGGCATTGGATATCTCAACCAACTGGGGCTGAGGTTGTTCAAGTTAGCGGGTAAGGACGGCCGGGTTTAGGGTTCCAACTACCTCAACCAGGCGCCTAATTCGAACCTATCTAAAGCCGATAATAAACATTATGTCAAGTAGAGTTTTTAGGGCACCTCCCTGTCATTCGGGCGAATTAGAGCTGCTGGGTGGCGGCTGACCACTCGATCAGCTTCTCGTTTGCCCTACCTTCGGCGAGCGCCGATCTAGTCTTGGCCAAAGCTTTCTCAAATCGCTCTGTAATTGGCTCCTGAGCCAGGCTTGGGTCCTTGGCCAGTTCATAGGCGACAAGCCCTCCAGCGGCGTTTAGAGCGACTACGGAGGCTATTTCTGCAGAGTTAGGGAATGGCTCCCCAGCGAAGAGCTTGCTGGCTATCTGGGCGTTGTGGTGGGCGTCGCCTCCGATAAGAGCATTGATATTTGCCCTGGGTATCCCCAAATCAGGTGGATTTAGCTCATAAAAATCGACTTTTCCCCCACTTACCTGCCAAATTTCAGCCTCAGAGGTGATGGATAGCTCATCCAGGCCATCTTTTGACCTAAATACCAGGGCTGTTCGGCCTCGATTGGCCAGTTCCTGGGCCATCAGTGGCGCAATCGACCGATTAGCCACTCCTAGGGCGGTCGCAATCGGCTGGGCGGGGTTTGCCAGCGGACCTAAGAAGTTGAAGGTGGTTGGGACCCCTAATTCCTTCCTAATTGGCGCTACGTGCCGCATGGCGGGGTGAAAAACTGGTGCATAAAAGAAAGTTATCCCAACCTTTTTGAAGACCTCTGTCACCTGCTTCGGAGCCAGGTCCAACCGGATTCCCAGAACCTCTAACATCTCCGAGGATCCTGTCTTTCCGGAGGCTGAGCGAGATCCGTGCTTGAGAACTGGGACGGAACAGCTGGCCAACAGAATGGAGGCCATCGAGCTGATGTTCACCGTTCCAAGTAAGTCTCCCCCGGTCCCAACAATGTCGACTGCGTCATTGCCGGTTTCAAGCAGTAGTGCGTTTTCAAGCATCACACTAACCAGTCCGGCTAGTTCGTCGACCGTCTCTCCTTTGCCACGAAGTGCCAACATGAACGCACCGATTTGAGCTGGGGTTGCCTCGCCAGACATTATCTGGCGCATTGCCCAGCTTGCTTGATCTTTGGTCAAGTCCTCCCCCGCTAAAAGCGCTCCGAGGATCGACTGCCAAGATTGAGAATTCATTTCTGAATTCTATTTATGTATTTTCGCTCCGGAGTATAAAAAATCCAGAAATCCGCGTAAATTCGGGCATCTTAGCCATTTTCCCAAGTTAGAATTAAGCCATGACCGCAACCTCTTCTGCCCCCATGACCATTCAGCGTCCCAACGCGACCAGCGTGGGCACCATCGTCTGGCTGGGCAGTGAAGTTATGTTCTTTGCCGGTCTTTTTGCGATGTACTTCTCGCTACGAGCTGGGGCTCCCGACCTATGGGCCAATGACACTCAGATTCTTAATGTTCCTTTTGCACTAATCAACACTTTGATCCTGGTCTCAAGTTCCTTTACCGCTCAGTTCGGAGTTTTCGCAGCTGAGCGCATGCAGGCAAAACGCACCGGTTGGTCACCTGTGAAATGGGGAATGGTTGAGTGGTTCTTCCTCACCTACGTTCTTGGTGCAATCTTCGTTTCTGGTCAGGTTTGGGAATACGCGATGCTGATTAGCGAGGGGATCTCGCTCAGCTCGAACTCATACGGTTCTGCTTTCTACATCACTACTGGCTTCCACGCCCTGCACGTAACTGGTGGACTGATTGCTTTCTTGTTAGTAATCGGACGAGCATATGCAGCAAAGAATTTTGGTCACCGAGAGGCGACTAGTGCAATCGTTACTTCCTACTACTGGCACTTTGTGGACGTAGTTTGGATTGGTTTGTTCCTAGTGATTTACGTACTGAAGTAAAAATGGAGAGACAGTTGAATCAAAAGCCGATGCGTCGCCGCCCCTGGGCACTTGGAATTGTAATTTTCCTTGGCCTAATTTTTTCCGGTGGTGGATACGCCGTTGCTACTCAGACCTACCAAGCTGAGTTTGGATCTCCAGAGCAAATTTCAGAGGGACGAAAGTTGTTCTTGGCAAACTGCGCAAGCTGTCATGGACTAAACGCAGAAGGTGCAGTTGGTGGCCCGAGTTTGATTGGCGTTGGTGCTGCCTCAGTTGATTTCCAAGTTGGAACAGGCCGTATGCCTGGTCAAGCTTCGGGCCCGCAGCTTTACAAAAAGCCTGTTCAGTTCACCGAAGAGCAAATCTTGGCAATGGCTGCATACGTCGCATCCCTCGCTCCTGGTCCGGCGATTCCAGCCGAAGAGTACCTACGAACTGACGGCGACGTCACTCACGGTGGAGAACTTTTCCGAATCAACTGCGCTATGTGTCACAACGCTGTTGGTGCAGGTGGTGCACTGACCGAAGGCAAGTTTGCGCCAGGACTGCAGGGTGTCACCGAAAAACACATCTACGAAGCAATGGTTACTGGACCTCAAAACATGCCAGTGTTCAGCGATGCCAATCTCACTCCAGAGGACAAGAAAGACATCATTTCTTACCTGAAGTACGTCGAGGAATTTGAATCGGTCGGTGGCTACGAGTTGGGTTCAATTGGTCCAGTTGCTGAGGGTCTATTCACCTGGATCTTCGGGATTGGGTTCATCATTGCAATCACAGTTTGGCTAGGAGCAAAGGCTAACTAATGAGCGATCTAGAAAAGTATCCGGCCGGCAGCGCAACCAACATCGTTCGCCCGATTGCTGATCCTGGCTTAGAGCCTCACCGCGAGCGCATGACCGATAAGAGCGAGCGTCATGCTCGTAATGCTGAGAAGCAAGTTGCGGCAATGTTTATCATCAGCATGATTGGTGCGGTAATTGCTGTCTGGGGCTTCTTTGCATTTCCAATCGTTGATGGTGATCTAAGCGCGACCAGAAACAACACATTCTGGATGGGTATTGGAATGGCGTTGTCGCTACTTGGTATTGGGTTTGGTGCAGTGCACTGGGCGAAAACCTTGATGCCAGATAATGAAGTTTCCGAGGAGCGTCACACAGCAAGAAGCAGTGAGGAAGCAAGACAGCAAGCAATTGAAATTGTGAAGCTTGCTGATGGTGAGTCTGGCTTTACAAGACGCAAACTAATTCGTCGCACTCTTTACGGCGCATTGGCATTTTTCCCAATTCCTGCCGTAGTTATTTTTGGAGATCTTGGTCCTGTTGTTGGTGACACACTCAAGCAAACAATGTGGGCACCGGGCACACGCCTAACTCGCGATCCAACCGGTATTCCAATCAAAGCTTCCGAAGTCACAATTGGCTCGGTCTTCCACGTAATTCCAGAAGGCCTAAGTGAACTCGAAGAACACAAACTGGAGGAAAAGGCTAAGGCAGCTGTTTTACTCGTGAGAGTAAACCCAGCGGATCTGAAGGAAGATCCAGCCAAAGCATCTTGGAGCTACGACGGAATCGTTGCGTATTCCAAGATATGTACTCACGTGGGTTGTCCAGTTGCACTTTATGAACAACACACGCACCACCTGCTTTGCCCTTGCCACCAGTCAACTTTTGACTTGGCAGATCACTGCAAGGTAATTTTCGGTCCAGCCGCACGCCCTCTCCCCCAGCTGCCAATCACAGTTGATGACGAGGGTTACTTGGTTGCTCAAAGTGACTTCCTTGAGCCGGTTGGTCCTTCGTTCTGGGACATGAGGAAATAAGCCATGAGTTCGATAACTGAGCCAAAGACAGCCCTTGGAAAGGCTGCTAACTACATCGACGAGCGCCTGACGGTTGGGACCGTTCTAAAGAACTTCGGACGCAAGGTCTTCCCCGATCACTGGAGCTTCATGCTCGGCGAAGTCGCCATGTACTCATTTGTGATTTTGATCATCTCAGGAACTTTCCTGACCTTCTTCTTCCAGCCATCAATGGCTCACACCTACTACGACGGAAGCTATGCACCACTAAAAGGTGCCGAGATGACCGTTGCTTACGCATCTTCGCTGGACATCAGTTTTGACATTCGTGGTGGTTTGCTGATGCGACAGATTCACCACTGGGCTGCTTTGGTGTTTGTGGCAGCAGCTGGTTTGCACATGCTCCGCGTGTTCTTCACTGGAGCGTTCCGCAAGCCACGTGAGCTGAACTGGGTTGTTGGATTCCTACTGTTCGTGCTGGGAATGGCTGCCGGCTTCACTGGCTACTCGCTGCCTGATGACCTTCTATCAGGAAATGGTCTGCGAATCATTGATGGAATGATCAAGGGTGTCCCAGTGATTGGACCAGCTATTTCTGCGGGACTGTTCGGTGGCGAATTCCCTGGCACTGAAGTAATTGCTCGTCTTTACAGCCTGCATATCATGATCATCCCGGCATTAATCATTGCCCTTCTCGCAGTGCACCTAATGATGGTGGTTGTTCACAAGCACACCCATTACCCAGGCCCTGGCAGAAGCGATGCCAATGTTGTTGGCTACCCGCTAATGCCGGTTTACGTTGCAAAGGCTGGAGGGTTCTTCTTCCTAGTATTCGGAGTGATTGCTGCCATTTCTGCCACCTTCACAATCAACCCAATTTGGAACTACGGACCATACGATCCTTCCCCTGTTTCAGCCGGTACCCAGCCTGACTGGTACATCGGCTGGCTGGACGGAGCCCTTCGTCTAGCGCCAGGCGGACTTGACATCAATGTATTTGGATACGTAATTCCGATGGGAGTTATGCTTCCGATCATCGTTTCGCTAGTCTTCTTGGCTTTGGTTGCGGCATACCCATTCATTGAAGCCTGGGTGACTGGCGACAAGCGAGAGCACCACGTTTTGGACCGTCCACGCAATGCCCCAACTAGAACTGCAATAGGTGCAGCTGGTGTGGTCTTCTATGCAATCCTTTGGGCTGGCGCTTCGACTGACCTAATTGCAATTTTCTTCCAGATGTCGCTAAATCACGTTCTGACCGCGATGCAGATTCTCTTGATTATCGGGCCAATCCTGGCCTACTGGATCACCAAGCGAACCTGTCTATCGTTGCAGCGCAAAGACCGCGAGATTGTGCTTCACGGACGAGAAACTGGACGCGTGGTTCGTCTTCCACACGGCGAATACATCGAGGTTCACGAGCCAGTGGACAAGTACGAGCTATGGAAACTGGTTGACTTCAAGGATTATGAACCAATCATGCCAAGGCCTGATAAAAACGGAAAGATTGGTCTGGGCGTAAAGATCCGAGCAGCACTTTCTCGAATTTACTTCGAGGACAGGATTGCACCTGTTTCGAAGGCTGAATACGAGCTAGCTCACTCAGAGCACTCCCCCGCTGTTGAAGCTCCAAAGCGCAAACCAAAGGCGATAAAGAGCAAGCGATAAATACTTGAAAAGACCCCGGCTTTTCCGGGGTCTTTTCACTTAACCTAGAGTTTTAGATCAGCAACCGTGACAACTCGCGCTACTCGCCCCGGTAGTTGATAGTTCATAAAGTTCAGATTTTGCTCGTCGATGACTCTCTCAGCATCAACTACTAAACCATCCCATTCGAAACTTACTGCGGTGTGAGCATCACCAAGAAGTGTCACGTCATAGCCCAAGTCGAGGGCTGAATGGATAGTGTGCCGGATGCAATTGTTGGATTCGGCACCAGCAATAATCAGGTGGCCAACTTCAATTTTTTGAAGGGTCTCATGCAGATTGGTATCAACAAATGAGCTGCGATAGTGCTTATTAATCAAAGGCTCGCCAGGTACAGGCCTGAGCTCGGGGACGATTTGCCAGTCAGGCGAACCCGCCTTTATGTCTGCATCTGAGTGCTGGATCCACAGCACAGGCGTTTGCTTTTGGCGACAGTAGTCAATTGCCTTTGCCATGTTTCTAACTTTTTGATCCCGATTGAAACAGTCCCTCAGAATCACATTCTGTGCATCAATTACCAGCATTGCAGTAATGCTGTTTGGCAGTGTGGTCATTTGAGAACCCTATCGAAGGATAAAACTTAAAGCACTAGCCCCTCGCAAGGAGGGGCTAGTGAATGGTGGAGATGCCGGGAATTGAACCCGGGTCCAGAGCAGAGAACGAGACTCTTCTACGGGTGTAGCTCTCTAATGCGTTCTACTCGGCTGCGGAATTTGTCGAGAGCAACTACGCCGACCAGCCCAGTTAGTGAAAATGTCCCGCCCTGGCCACCAACCAACCAGAGAAGCAAGATTTCTAGATGACGCCTGTTACTGGGACGAAATCAAACCCAGGCAGACGGATTTCGGGGCTAGCTTAAGCAGCTAGGGCGAAATCGGCGCGCTTTGTAT
>JACCEA011149328.1_pt1 | contig 18592 bp, 17 predicted proteins | sample 7449851 | NCBI WGS metagenome assembly JACCEA01 (sample SAMN15323453, study PRJNA562643) | freshwater metagenome | isolation source: river surface water | place: USA:Blue River Watershed | collected 2017-08-18
GGCAGAAAATAAACCGAGTCCAAGATACAATTTTTGATTGAGTGCATCTATACATAAAACAGATGCCAAAGAAAAATATATAATCACCGTATTAGCAAAAACTAGATAATACAAGTAGGTAGTTGCATGCTTGTAATCATCGTAAAGACCCAATGCCATAAAGAACAAGGCCGTTTCTAAAATGGAAAGCGTGTGAATAAACATTTTAATTTTTCCGAGTGGTAAAAAACACAAAATGTGTGAGGTAAAATCATGCGTCCTTTTTAGCGTCTTGTTGTCTATTGTCCTCCTGATATTTGCAACAATAAATGCATTTACATGTGTATTTACAGATAAAATTATATATGAAACTCCTGTGAGATCCCAATTCAATATCACTAGTATCGAGTTTATCACCAGTAAAATTGCTGATATTGATCAGAGTCTAGTTGCCTTTGTATATTTTGTAATTTACATGATTGGAGAAGTGTTTAAATCATGCTACCTTGTGAATTGTAGAAGAACAAAATCTCGAATATATTTAAATCCTGATGGAAAAGCAGAAGATACTTATATGATAGATCCAAATGCACCTCCAGGAATGACACCAAGACAAGTAAAGGTGGATCCTAAAAAACAGGATATATTGACTAGAAACAATGCCCATATGAGAAAATTACTTGTGGAGAAACCAGTACAAGACAATCGAGGGTTCTCGGCCATTTTTGTATATCCCATCCTGTTTATATTATTACATGTCCTGTGTGGAATTACAAATGTGTTCATGTTGGTACGGGTCGCTAGTCTTTCATGTGCATTAGAAGTCATTCGATTTGTATTTAGAGATACAAGATGGATTATACTTGTTGAATTCACATCACTCGCATTAATCTGGATTAGTTTACTTATAGCAAGTGCAAGATTACCAAACAAATTGGTGTTAGTTGTGTGTATTGTGGGTTCGATAAACATGACATTGGAAATAATTGCGAGACATTTCCCGCGAGTAATGATATCTGTTATTCCGCCATTTGTACAAATGATTTTCAATTCCATTTTATTAGCAACATGTTGCGTTGGGTATTTTTATTAGCAGTTAAAATCACAAATTTAAGATGGAAACCAAGTACATGAACATTCTGATTATTTCGCTACTGTTTATTGCATTTATACTAGCAATTGTCATGTACTGTGTGATTTTAGTAAGCAATGAATATCCACATGAAACGTTATTATCATTACAAATTATTACCTATTCATTTATCTTCATTGCATTGTTGGGTTGTTGTGTATTTGGACTACCCCAATTGAACAATTAAATCTACTAGTATAATCGTATAAATAATTGTAAAGTAAATGGATATATTTGTTTGTTTTCGTTCAAGTATTGGTAAAGGATTTTCCTCATCCTCCACTGGTAGAATAACCGCATTGGATTTGTATGTACAACAGTTTGTGCTGAAAAAAGTAATGGATTTCAACACTTGTATGAGCGCAAATGGAATAGTAATGGTAGGCGCAGATTGACAAACAAATAATAAAAACCCGGCAATCATAAACAAGTTACCATAAATGTTGATGATTTGTAACCGCGCATCCACGGAAATGTCATATGAATAACTAGCCATCTTGTGGTTTAAAAAGATAATCAAGTACCAACAGCTATTAATCACAATTCCAGTTAATAAACAGGCCAAGTTGGTATTTAAGTAAATCAAGGATTCAATAATTGCGATATTTAAAACTTGATCGATTGCAATCCATTTCCCCGTGTAATGTAAATACTGAGCAATATTAATCGACATGTGAATTCCAATCGCAATACATAAATGTAATATGGGATAGTAATACAATACAATTGTGTTTTCTAATATCAATGTACTAGTATACAATGAAATATCTAGTATAATCACTAGGTAAAAAAACACCTTGGCAATGGAGCATTTAATAAATCGGTGCTCATTGGTGGTATGTACAGTGCAATATGAATCCGAGTCCCAAATGTAAAATGCGACGAGTAAAATCACTGGTAGTGTAAAATGGTCAATGTATGGTGCAAGAGCAAATAGAGTCAGTAAAAAAATATCCTGTAAAGAATAATGCTCGGAACAAAAGGTAAATCGGCGTAGAAGGGGAAAAATACACGCCAGACCAATAAATACACCCCAAATGACAGGTTTAAATTCATGGTCAATTGTCAATTCCTTTACTAGTAACAGCGATTTTAAAATCAGTAAAAATACGCTGGCAATAAACAGTGCAATGGATAAAAACATTTTTTGTCGTGTAAATTTGTGCATGATACACAAATTGAAAAATGCAAAGCGCACAATTTAATGGTATTGATGAACAATCATTGTCATTGGGCTGTTTTGATCCTAAAAAATCCGTCATGGTGGTGTTGGTTATTCGTTTGATTTGGTTATTGATGGAAATCGGATCCGTGATTGGCGAGTTTTTTCGAAATCCACAAGACATGGAAGATATTAGTAAAATAGACAATCGAATGGACGTTGTCGTGTGGTTTATTAAACCGACTAATTTCCTGTCATTTCTGAGCATTCTTGTACCCATGGGATTTATTTACTTGACCTTTTTACATTACCGTGAAGTCGCTTTTAAAACCTTGAGACTTGCATCCATTCTATATTACACATTCTACTGCTTGTTGATATTTACATGGGTGACGCTTATCTTCTATTACAACAAGATTCGAATTCCAATGGCATATGAACCAGCATTTGAAGCCATGTTGATACTTGCATTTATCTTTACTACATTTGAAGCCCTTTTTGTACAACATTACATCACAGTGGATGTGATTTTAGTAATTGCTGCAAATTATTTATTGGTGATTGCTTATATATATCTACTAAATGCCAATGGAATTACATTATATTCTCAATTGGATTTCTATGGATCACACGCGACTGCAATGAGCAACTTTGAAACATTGACCCTTATTGTATCCATTGTGACACTGTTCTGGTATACCGTTATTCGAGCTAAAACTAGATGTAGAGCGAGATATGATGCGGGGTATACACTTCCGCCAGTGTATTCTCCGCAGGGCGAAATTTAGTTTTTTAAAATCATAATATATGCACAAAAAAATGCTTTCTCGAAATTACCGTCGCGAAATATGGGTCGATAAAATATGGGCCTATATTAAACTTGGATGTCTTCGTTTGTACGATTTCAACATGTACCAATTGTTTGCCAGTCATCGTCATTTAATTAATACCATTGAATTGTATGAAGGATTTGTCCGCGAATGCAAGGATCTCGAATTTGTATCGAAACAGGAATGTAATGCATTGTTACACGATCTTACCATGAAACGAAAACAATTGTATTTACAAATATCTCAAAAACCAACATTTGAATCCAATTTAACTCGAGCGGAAAATCAATTCTTGACTGAAATTGAAGAAATTAGACAACATTATCTTCGTGCTCGGTACCGAAATGAATCACATGTATTACTAGAGCAGCAATTACGAAAGCATATGAATGAATTGTACGAGTCTTTAATGGATATTGAAGTGAGTCATGATATGCATCGTATTACATCTTCGTTAAAAGAAAACAATATGGACAAGATTAGCGCTATTATCAAGGACTCTAATCTGAAAATATCTACTAGTATGGGCGCCTTAGACGGTATTGAAAATTCGATGAAGAATATGACTACGGATGGTTTATTGACCGATTTCATCACGAAATACCGTCCCGAAAAAATGAATATTAACGATGTTCGATCATACCTAGCAATTGATATCGACACCGAGTTTGAACTCGCTAAAAAACAATTGGAAAATAAACCTACTCTTGCTATATGTAACAGCTAGGCAATGGTATCTTGTATAAATAAGAATATCGAAGTAAGTGAAATAGCTAGTGCTAATAAAAATTCATGTATCACCCACAGATAAATTGGTATACCCTGTGTTCCTCGCACCAATCGACCAATATTGGGAAACCAACTACTTGTACTTTCCGCTCGACTACTTGTACATACATATCCTAAAAATGCGTACTGGAGTAGAAACACTAGTGTAAGGGACACGACGCTTAATTGGATGCGCCATTGTTTACTAGTAATAAACCACAATGTCTCTACCATGTTTAATATCACCAATAACAGGATGAAAAAGGTGAGTATCGTCGCTCTAAAAAAGCACATTGGACTAGCCGCTTGTATGACTTTGGTTGGATCGTTTCTCTCCAAGGACATGGATTCGATAATAAACACCCAAATGAAAATATGAATCACACACATGTAAATGATGGTAGCCAACATTTCTACCTCGTTTAAAATACACAGTAAACCAATCAAGGTTACGGACGCGGTAAATAACAAGAACCATGACAAGGTTATGGATAAATATGGTGGACTTGAAACTCGAATCTCTCTAGTATTTGTAGTTTCTAAATAGTATTTAAAAAACAATCCATCAATTGTCAATGTATATACACCCCGCTTTCGACACCAACGCGTCCAATTCACAAATGTAATCCCAACAGATCTAACCAACAATATCCCGGTGCAAATTCCAAGCGCGACGTAGACATTCACTTTAAACAATACCGCCGAAGTGGTATCTACACCTGGAATAGCCGTTATATTTGCACCGCAAGTGCCATTTCCAGTATACGGTGTACTGTATTTCTGAAATGTCAAGTTGTAATAAAATGGTGTATAATCATTCTGTTTGGCTAGAAATACACTAGTGAATAATGCGGCATAGTTACAAGTGGCGAGTGTATAGATAACAAGTGTAAAGACATCCATGTCTAAAAAATTATTGTGAATATTAAAATTTGCCGTCTAAAATTTCATTTACAATTTTTTGTTTTACATCCTGGATCAATGCGCCTGTACTCTTGTAGGGATTTCTCCTAGATTTGGATTCGTTTACAATTTTTTGTCGATATCGAATCCGAGATAAATATCCAAAATAATGTTCCTTTTCATCAAACACAGTTAACATATTTTCAGCTGATCCATATCTAGTGGTAAACGACAATTCCATCGTATCATACACTTTTATAATATCTTCATAATTCTCATCAATCCATGCTAGTAAATTAACTAGCATGGTTCTAACAGTAGAATCAGATGTCAATTGGTACAAATGTACAGTGCAAACTAGGATAAATAGTATATTTGCACAATACTTGTAAATCATATCCATCACTAGCATCATATGAACCGGATTTAATTGGTTAAATGAATAACCTTCTTCTGGTGTGTAATTTACTAATTCTAGTATCTTTTCTGCACTAGAATAATCTAAACTAGTAATTTTTACATTTAATTCTTCAATTGTCTCAAAAATCAAATTACCAGTCTCGTCATCATCATCATCATTGACACTTGTAGCTTTTAATAATTTTTGTGTGAGAACATGTGTAGAAAACATTGTAAAAATTTGTGTGCAACCATAAGGAAAAAATATAAATTTAAATATCAAAAGTACCTACTTCTGGATTGCTCTTGTACCCTGATTTAGACTCGACTACCACAATTTTAGGAATGATGATTGGCGCGGGTTCTGGTGCTTCTTCTTCATAGTTTTTTGATTTGTGCCAGTTTAATAAAAACATATTCAAGCGCTCATAGGCTAATTTTGTCAGGTAAATGGCGGCAACAATAAGGTACCCTGGCGAATACCCACACGACACCAACCAAAAGTGTTTAGGAAATCCTATCGTTACCGACTCATGAAACACCCAGATGTTGCTACTGGATAACACGGATGCTGCTGAAAACAAACATACTTGTACTGCTAACTGTGAACTGTACTGAAATGGGATCAGCATGATGGTATTAATTACCAGATAATAGTCGATCTTGTACGGGATTTTATTAAATTCAATGAGGATGATTTGAGCGAGTTTCAATAAATCAAACAGGATAAAAAGCCGCATTTTAAACGTGGCGCTTGTCCATAATACACTTGCAATAGATAATCCACATGCAAATACAGTGGATTCGACAATATTTCCTTTAAATGTTTCGGCTTCCTCATGAATGTAAACTCCGAGACAGATACATAACAATAACACATGAAAGATAAATTGAATGTAATCAATAGGTATAAATGATACTAGTGCAAGTGCAAAGTGAACGATAAAAAATAGGTAAGAATTCATGGTTTGTATATAAAGCCGGTTTTTATACAGCATATAAAGAAGATACATAAACAGATAATCCAAGCACGGTTACAATGGCAAAGCAGTAGATGATAAACTTGGTATCGCAGGTATTTGTCGGTGTATATTGCATTTTTTCTTTCTCCGTTGTAGCATGTACATGATCGGTTGGAACGTAGATCATCACGTCATGTTTTTGGGTAACTAACTTGACCAAGCAAAAATCAGATTCAATACCCACCAAATAACCGTATTTACAGCTGGTTCTAAATTTTACAGCCACCAACTCGCCAATATTTTTTTCCATTTGTGAATTTTCAAGTGTAAATAATAATCACCTTTGAAAACCCGACTGGAAATATGAGATAGGATCGTTTTTCCAAATGTTTATTGATTGTGTTTTTTGCCTCTTCGTCTAAATCGTATACATAAATAATCTCCTGAATAGTGAGCTTGGTAGGAAACACGGGGCGCTTTTTGGGATAGATTAATTGCGACAGGTGCGAGGTGAACTTTTTAGGATGGTACCGATGATGATCAATTATCTCTTGTGAATAGGTCAATTTGTACGCGGGTAAATAGTACTTGTTTAAAAGCTCGTCCACACCAGACGGAAATGTAGTATCGACACAGACACAGTTTATGTCTCCAATATGGTACTGAATTTGCTCACAATTGGTCGTTTTAAATGAAAACATGGTGCCCCCGTTTACTTGGGTAATAATTGGAATGACCCAAGTGAACATTAATAAAATTTCTTGGTGGAATCTCGACCGCGAGTCTAGTGATATGGGTCGAGTGTACATGCTCCATGTTCCATGTTGTAAATTTATAAAGGTATGAGAATGGTCTAAATGTTTCTGAGGACTATAATGAACACTCGCAGGTGCAGTGCCTTCCGCAATCAACACCTTTTCATTTCTAACATGTATGGGCGGATCATCCATTATGTTAAAATATCCCTTCCATTGTAATTCAAAATCGGGAACGGTATCCTTTACAAGAGCGGAAAAGGTGTCTAAATGCACCAATGCGGCGAAAATGTGACCAAACTTTTTAGCACCTGCTCTACCTTTAAACACGACTGGAACGCCAATTCTACAAAGACAATGACGCAATGCGGCAACTATACTAGATGCTTTTGCGGAGAATAAAATGTCCATCCATATTCGGTAAATGATATTTGCGTCAAATGAACAATCGCCAACCATGTATTTAAACAAAAAGTAATAATCCGTTTCAATGATATTACCAGTTTTAGCACACCGCTGGAAATCCTTCATGTATGGTCGAGTGTTTACTTGGGACATGGCTAATTTCATCATCAACCCTTCGCATCGCTGATTTTCTTCAGCAGTCGAATTATTTGGGTATAATTTCAGCATGGCATGTACCGTGGTAGAATCGAACAAATTGGCCTGGCATATTTCCTGGAATCGATGAATGAGAAAGTTTTCGGTACAAAACGCTTGGTCGGGTTTTACTTGAAAATAGTAATTAATTGGAACACCAAATCTAAGCGTGGATTTCACACTGCCACAATCGATCCCTTCAACGTACCATGCTGGCGTAATTGGCAGCATTTTCGGATAATTATCATGTAAAAAATCATACACTTGTTTATTTATTCGTTCAAATTCCTTCACATCTACATTGTTGTTGGGGTGAGGAGACACGGTAGATGCGGTTACTACAAGGGAAATACCACAATTATTAAATGGCAAGTCAGCAAGATAATTTGAATTTAATCCGAGTTTTATCTCTGTTCCTTGAACCAATTGATTGTAAAATACAATCGCGCATCCAATGACATGAGGTCGTGAATAGATCAATTCTTGGTCTAAATCATACTCTTGAATAATGATATGGAATGCAGCCAAATCCGATTTCAAATCCAATTGTAAATGAATCGAATCATCCACGACAATATCAAATGAAGCTGGTTCTTTGGGTTCCTTGTTTTTCCAAATGTTGTCGCTAAATGTGTACATGCTCTTTTTACCCGCATTGGTGTAAAAAAAGGCCACGAGTTCTCGGTTTTTAACACCCTTAAATTCAAGCTCGATCATGGAAATTTTTGTGAATAAAGAGATGAAAAAATCATTTACTGCGTTTATAAATTACTATTTAGAATATCTGGATTTTATCCAAAACAATATAACTATCAATACCGATATAATCATTAACAGTAAATTAACAGTAAATGCAATTGCCTTTGTTCCATCTAGAATCGAATTCGGATCAATGTAATAAATATATAATACCTTTTCTTCTATCGATTTAAAAAATCCTCTAGTATATAATAACGTCGTGGCATACGACGCATTTCCAGCCGTGTAATGAGTATTTGTTTGAAGCGCTACCAATTGTAAATGGCCATACACGGCATTCACCACATCACAAGTTGGCACGGTATTATTGTACAATAAGGAACAAAACATAGACACATTATTGTACCGAGATGTATCCTGAAAAACAAATATAGTATGCATTTCTAATTTGTAACCACAATCCCTAAAATAAAAAAATATATTATAAAATAAACGTCTCGTCTTCGCCCTTGTGAATATTATAAAAACAGAGTGATTCAACACTGCATCGTCGCTTTGTACAAGATGATTTGTTATCCGCAGATTTGTTCAATGTGGGTGAGATGCATTTGAAGTTAAAACAATACCTACTTGCATTTGAATCGTATAATCCTGGTGAGGTGGATACATGAAACAGGGTGCACAAGTAATGTGTACATGTCGGGCAATAGACACATTGTCTACAATTGTTTGATCTGTATTTTCGAATGGGTGATACGATCGATATATTGCAACATGCACAATACTGAACAAATTTTATCTTTAATTCCCCAAGGGAAATGTAAATAGGAATATACTCACCCACACCATCAAATACCGATAATCTGTTTATAATATGTTCTCGTGAAGGAACATTACCTGCAACTCGAAGCATGATTTTACTACTCTGTTTAGGATATATGCCATTTTGTAGTACAAGTGGCCGATTGTCGTACCCATCCTCGTTTTTTAATAACATGTCTTGTGACAGTTTACATGTCCCTGTTAATCCCAGACAATTAAAATCTAGACATTTCCGATTTGGGTAGTAGATATCATACCTTCCAAAAACAGGCTTTATTTTTAAAAATGCGCAAATATAAACCACACACGTGGGACAATAATTACATGAATGGCAATTTCGGGGTCTTGAATCCGTATTTTTAGGCGACAGAAATGAGATTCGGCAAAATGCACATAATTTGAACTTTTTATGTCCCTGGAATTCATATGGGATACAATAAATTGCTTGGTATGGAATTAAATCTAGTTCTCGTTGTGAAATCCCAGGTTTTACCAATCGCATTTTTTCTTGTAAAACGGATTCGTGGGGTACATTGAATATCTGATTCGGTTCAAATGGAAAATCTTCACAGTATAATAATAAATCATCTGCCGCCGTAAAATTTTCGAAAATACCCTTCATTTAATTAAATTGTGATTTGACCGTATTTTTTTCCGAGTAAAACACAAAATCATGTTTGGAATTTTCTTTTTTATTTCAGTTTGTAGTGCTTTTAACCAAGTGACCATTCCTGTTGTATTTCATTTGTATGAAAATATCCACGTGGATTATGCAATTACTGCAATTCAACATGCAAATGATGTATTAAGCTATTCTAATGCCAGTATAATACTCGAGTTGGAAATTGTAAATAGATACCAATCCGAAAAATGGTTTAAAGAATGCACCGATTATTCAGTAGAAGAACAAATGCGATATGCAACTGCTATCTCACCTGCATTGTATTTAAATGTATGGGTATGTGATTTACAAGTCATGGGATTAACTCGGTATTTACCAGAGGATTTAATCGAAACTAGTATTTGGAACGGATTTACAATTTCGTATAAAGGCACGGCATTTACCCACGAGTTTGGACATTATCTTGGTTTGTTACATACATTTGGAGATGGTGTGAATGGTTGTGAAAATGGAGATGGAATCGAAGATACCAATCCTGAGAAGGTACCTTCTACTGGATTAGCATGTTTTGAAGATCCAATTAAGAGCACATGTGGATTACCAGATCCAGTATGGAATGTCATGAATTATGTAGATGACGCATGTGCGAGAGAATTTACACCGGGTCAAGTAACGAGAATGCACGAAAATTTACAACATTATAAACCCAGAATGTATGCTCAAGTCGAACCATTGCATTGCACAAGCAATTACACAATTTGTGACACGGATTGTGTACATGGGTACTGTCTTGTAAATGGCCAGTCAAGTTCTTGTACTTGTTCTAATACTAGATTGTTGTCATGTTCAGTTACGTTTGAAACCGGCGATTTCATTCTTTCGAAAAACAAGTGTCTTCAAGCGTATTTAAACACTACTCGCTGGACAAGTAATTGCACTGGAGTGTTTACCCGCTGGGAAATTAACAATTATATTCGATCCATTGCAACTGGAAAGTGCTTGACGCCATCTCTATCATTGGTGTCCTGTTATCCTGAGAGCTATTCTAATTGGAAGTTTACAAGAAACAAATTGTACTTTGCTGGAAAGGTTCTTATACAAAATACAGCTCAAATCAAGAAATCATCCTGTAAACGATACAAGACTAGAAATACTTGTTTGTATGCTAAAATTCCGTGTGCATGTACTTGGAACGGTAAAAAATGCTCGGATTAATATGTATAGATAATTTACAAGGAATTTTTACACCCACAAAAAAAATGAGATGGACAATACTCGGCTGTTTTTTTGTCGCATACGCCCAACAAGTACTCGAACAACGAATACTGATCGGCGCTTCAAGATATATGCGTATTATTTGGAATCCCAATACTACTACATCGTACATATACGCAGGAACAATAGGTTCGGATGTATATGTACTTGGTGTAAGCACGGGTAAATCATATGACGTGTTTTGTAAACGCGCCTCCACCACTCAGATTATTACGAGTCCAGTAGGCTGTGACGAATACTCAAACTATGTGTGTGAGAATTACGACGGGTTAAATCGGCAAAAACTTTTGGATAATTTCAATAAAAGTGTGATTGAATGTGAGGATCGAGAGCATTGTTTTGGACCTCTCCATCCTGGAGGATTTGTAGTAAGCGGGACAGGACCGTATTGCATGGCTCCAAGTGTGACCTGGTTAAAAACCTCGACCGCCAAGCTGGTTGTAACACCCGTGAATTGCACGAGCGAGTTTCCTGGCGGGGTATTTACCCTAAATAAACACCAGGCTCTTCGAACTGAAAATATGACTGTTATTTATACTAGCGGGTCTTTTGCGATTGCTCTTGTACGAGTACAAGATCTTCAAAAGAAAATACAGTTAATAAAACTAGTAGGTAGTCCATATACCATTCTACACGAGTCTCTAGAAACAATGGAGGAGATTTCAACCAAGAATTATACCCTTTCTTCCAACTGTTATTTAAATGTGGAAAAGTATACCGAAGATTTCACACAGTTAGACAATCCAGTTGTGCCTACCAATTTGGATTATTATCTCCAGCCTGAAATTCCCTGGTATTATAAAACAAGAGTATGTAACCACTTTGTAAATCGATTAAACTATTTACGGGATACGACAGCTACTTATTTTCCAGTGAATGTGCCGATTGGCGGTCGGCCTATTTTTAAAATGAAACTGACAAACAGTGAAATTCCAATCATTCCAATCGAAATAAAACCGCGCGATGAATACAAACACTACCAAAGTGGATGCGAACATTTTTACCCTAAATCGAGCACATTCACGAGTGAAAGTAATACAATATACTACCGAAATGAACCCGCTACCATGTCCTGTTATGCACCGATTGGAGATGTTTCTTTAATTAGTCCGGAAGAATCATTCACAAGGAAATACGACTATTGTTTTAGATTGGGAGGTACAGTACATGGAATCACCCAGGATGCATGTGTAGTGCATCAAGTAAATCAAAAATGTAAAAGTGGTTGGTTGTATTGGGACAATTACTGTTATTATAAATACACCGAGCAGATAGATAGACAGCGATATAAGGCATCTTTAAAAGAATCCGAGCGAGTGTGTAATGAACTAGGTGCAACTAGTTTTTTTAGTCTTGACCAAATCACAGTGAAATGGATCTTGGGACATTATTTATATTACAAATCCAAGCTTGTAAAAGTACGAGTCGGAATCAGTGGGCAGCGATGTAATTGTTTTTACATCCTAGATAATACTCAGGAAATTAGTGAATCGTGTGATTGCAATTCATTAGAATTTCCATTATGTCGATACCATTCTAAAGATTTCCCATTAGAATTTACAAAGGAATTAGTAGACTCGTTTACTGCTGCCATTTACCGAGATGGACAGGAGGGGTGGCCGTACAATGGACAAGAGATTGAATGTGAATCATTTGCTGGTAGTACAGGTAAATACAGCGAATCGCAAACGTGTATTGCACCTGTGGTTACCGCGAGCACGATCGGTGAATCTCTCCGAAACCCGCTATTAAGGTTTTTCAAAAAATGCTATGTAAATGGGTACTGTCAAGACTTTTTACCATATCGATGTAATTGTTCACCAGGATATGGACCATTTTCAAATTTAAATGATCATCTTGATCCACATACAGACCATCCATGTGGCTGTCCAGCTTTATATGTATCCGGATCTACCCTTCCTTTTCAAATTGGCGATACCCTTTATGAAAATAACACGCTCGGTGTTTGTAATAATTACAAGGCTGGATATTGCGATTTAGGAGAAACAAATAACTCATTTGCACTTGGAGTTTGTAAAAGTATCATGGTATTTAATCTATGGTTGGGTGCATCACCTTCGTTTGATCGAATTCCAATCTACCTTGGTAAAAGTCTAGCCAGTAAAACCCCTATTTATTTCCCAGGAACCGATACCCAATTGGGCTTTTGTAATGGCCGTGGAATCGTGTGTCCTACAGGTGAAGTGCTTAATGAACAAGTATTGGATACTAGTCGAGTCGGATTATTTGGACGGTATGAATGTCCCGCTCATTTTGTAGGATGTGTTTGTTTTAATGGCTGGGGCGGCGAATCGTGCACTAGTATTGTACCAGAATGGTTTGTCAAGTTTTCGAGGTTTAAAATCTTTACACCGACTGGGTTGTATTATTACAATTTTCCGTACAAGATAAATGTCACCAGGGTGGAAGGATTGGATGAGTATGAAATTAGAGACTCGTTAGATATTCCGTGTCCGTCATGTACAAGAGGGTTATACATTACATCTACTACTCAAATTACATCGGAAATTAAAATATACAAGGAAGATTTTCCAATTTGCGGATGGCACGCTCATTTAGGAATGAATCGGTACTTTGCAAATGAAGAATGGCACTCGTGTTACTCGGCTCTTGTTGTCAATAATTATACATTTGCTCGACTCGGAAGCACAACCACTGCGTGTCAATGCGATGTACATTACACTGGTAAACGATGTCAGTATGGAATATCATCTATAAGATTCGAGAATGACAAGTGGGGTAAGTATGCATGTGGAACAAACACGTTACCACCAAGAGGTCGGACAAATGGATTAGACGCGTGTGAATGTAATAACGAGTTTGGATTTGAAGGTGAAGCTTGTCAATGTCGACATGGGTGTGGAAAATATGGAGTGTGTAAATCGCCTAAATTTAGATTTGGACAGTGCTCATTTGATTTAGATGCTGTACAAGAAAATGAAGATGCCGTCCGAGCATTAAACCAATTTAATGGCCAGCAATATTACTCATACACGGTGGAATTAGAACCGACCATTCTGTATTTAAACAACTCGTTCTGGGAATTTAGTGTCGGATCCGTACTTTTTATTGAAAATATCAACAATCCACAATTAAATATGGAGCTAGGTGTCATTCCATTTACATTAAATTATACTTGTGAATCTTCTGTATCCATTCCTCGTAAAATGCGGGTGGTAGAAGCTTTTATTCAAAATACCAGTGGCGTGTTTTTAGACACGGTAAATTTCCCTAGTTTACCAGCATGTTCTTCTGGACAACTTCCTTGTGTCATAAACAGCACATTTGACTCTGAAATAGAATCGCTAGATACCGTTCTGTTTGAAGGATTATATCCTCAAAGTGTCCCAGTCAACAATTTTATTGTTACAAAAATATCCACGACACCAGTAGACACGGCATATGGTAAATTCGATTGCACCGATGTCATTGATTTGATTATAGAATCCGCACTAGTCTGTCTTGGATTGGTTATACATCCTCAATGTCCTCATACCATTCACAAGTATTCGTTGGGTGCTGCATATGGACTATTTTGGAACAAGCACATTTCGCTCAAGTTTGACACGGACGAGTGGACAGCGGAACATTACACGTTTTTGAAATCATTTTTACATTTGGGCTGGAACGATACAAGTTGGGATTACTATGCTTCACAATTGGTGTCTGGAATATTAGCAAATTCACCTGCATCTAGTTCAGTTGAATACAGGTCAAATTCTTCGGTATATACCAATTCAAGCGGTACAATCTATGCAACTGGGTACAATGGAAATTACTATCGTAACTTGTCCTTGTTAAATTATTCAGTGGTGAGTGGATTACCTGGATACACTTTTTCGCTTGGAGCGAACATTGGCGATTTACGGTCAGTGGAGTTTATAAATACGCCAGTAAATACAACTCAGATTGCCATTATCGCGCCGAATGGACGCATTTGTGGCGGGTTTTATTACCCCTTGTTCCAAGGGTCTAATGTGACGATACAATGTGAGCTTGGTAATTTACCAGAAAGCGAGGGCGAGTCTTTATTTAGAGCATTACACGCAGGGACATTGTCACAGTATTTAAATCACACTTGGCAGGATTGGACAGTTTGGTACATTGCACCTCCACATAATTTAACTCTTACAACTTGGAATTTCGGACTAGGATATTTTGGTATCGCGCCTAACGAAAAATGGATTGATTTGAAAACTAGTATCATGATTTCAAGACTGTTCCCAGGAAACACTCAAGCGAATATGACAAACGAGGAAGTGCGTGATTTGTATAATACTTACTTGTCTCCGCGACGATGCGCAGATGATTCTACTTGTGAAGGATTTGCAAGAAGGTCAAGTAATTCCCCATCAAGTGCTACATGTGTATACCAACCCGATTATTATCGATTGTGGCTAAATGGACAAGATAAACCACCGGTGATTGCACTTGGTGATGAAGGTGGATGTGATTGTAGGTATCATATTGGCGTTTGGGAGGACACTTCACACTGTATCCTTTGTAAAAAAGGGTATGGACCATTAACTGATGAAGAATGGGTGAGATATCTTAACTCGCCTCTCGAACTAGGTTTTAATGGCCAGCGACCCGATGATTGTACGATTCCAATCGACGAGTTTAGTACCAGTGGAGTATCCTTTTGTAGCGGACATGGAGATGTGTCGTATTCCAATATTACTTCTTCTATGACCCTTCCAATATGGAAATGGAAGGGTCGAACAATAACACCGCGATGTAGAACCATTGGCGGATTTGAATTACAAGAGTCGGCGCATCCATCTGTAATTGTATATGGAACGGCACAAGAAATTGTCATTGTCGATGAAACGATATATACTACCCAAACAAATACTACTTGTGAAGATATTCAATATACTTACCCTTCCATGCGGTACCGTCTGAACGAGTTTCTTGTAGAAAAAAACGGTCAATATAGATATTGGCTAGTTGCAAATTAACATGTATAAAAAATATCACAAACTTTATTTTACGGTTTAAACATACATGGGTTGAGTGTGTGCCAAGTCCATTACAATTTCAAAGAGTAGCATTGATTGGTTCAAGAGAATTAACTTTAAAAGAAGCAATCCGTTCAGTTTGGTGAGAGTTCACTTGCTTTGCAAGCTAGAAATTTATCTCAGTTTATATTTCGTTTCATAAAAAACACTAGACTCAATTACTAACATATCTAGCAAGGCGTTAATGAGATCAATAGATAACCCACATCGTTTCCACAATAACAGAAATACTTTACTACCAACTACACCTCTGTCAAATGTAGTATTTACAATTGATCCATCTGCCTTGAAATTTCTAATGCGCATGAAATCACCAAATGGAATTTGGTAAAACAATGATTTTCTAGTCATATCAATATGTAAATCATGACCTTCTAATATAATCTGATCAATAGACACATGACGATATTTTTTCAATATCATATTACAAATGATACCATATGTACAGGATAACTTTGTACATACTAACTTCTCACCAACATTCGAAAATTCAATACAAAAATTAGATGTTCCTGATTCTTTTGGAATAAAACTGAATTTAGCTTTAAATTCTGTTGGATGATTAGGTCGATACATGATGTGAAAATAACGACAAATCAAGTTACTTGGTTTGTCCATTATAAAATTTTCAGGGGCTAATGCACCTGGAAAAATTGTTGTCATTATATCATTCACAATGGGGTGAGAGATCACCTTGTTACAATCTTGAATTGTCTGATTCATGTTGCCAAAATTGGAAACGTAAAATGTTAAAGCGTTTGACATGTTAAAAAAGTGATTTTACCATCCCGCCAATATTATATTTAAATTTTAGAAAAAAAATGCTAGCGAAACCAAAACACGTGGGTGGACAATTCACAAAAAATATGCAACATATTTACCAATTTGTGCTTATCGAGTTCTTTTCACATCCAAAAACAAAATTTGCAGATTACAAAGTGGAAGGTGCATTAGATCACTATTTAAAATGTACAAATCCATTATGTGAATGTTGTATTATGCCAAGAGTATATGAAAATTTAGCTATTTTACCGGATGATTTGGTTTCTAGATTTAATACTACAAGGAATCATGTCATGGCGGCAAAGCGGGTGATGGATCATAAAATTTGCGAAATAAAAGCGGGTAAAAATATATGCAAGTGCTGTCCTTTGGCGATGAAAAGGGAATTGGAATTTATTCACATGGCATTTTTTGTTGCCAGAAATGAATATCATAGCTATTGCAAACAAATTTACAATATAATTCATCCAATAGAAACAGAAGATGTAGTGGAACTAAGACCGTGCGATATTTGTGCCATGCATGTACCCAGAAAGGGATTTAAAATGTACCAATGTGGACATACATTCTGTCATGTGTGTAGTGACAAGATTTTACTTGGGAATATGCCAAAATGTCCAAATTGTCGTGCAAATGTATCCATAAACATGTTTGTAGGAAATGTGTTATAATATTTATTAGAGTAAACACCTTTATGCAAGATTTAAAAAAAAGTTTTAAATCCGAGTGAGCAGCATTTCTGCAAAATCACGGTTTAAATCAGAATTCGGTAGCCAATTGTGGAAAATAACGAGACATAATTTACGATATTCCACTGAATACTTTTGAATCTCGAAAAGCTTTTCAAATGCTTGTATTGGAGACACTTGAGTATTCCGGGTTTTACATACATGTTCTAATAAAACTAAATTTAAACAGTTAACAGAAGATAGTGTATTTTTAAAAGCCAATTCTTGCCATACTAGTTTCTTCAAGAGAGTAAATTTGTCTGGTTGTTGAAATATTTCTTGGATACAGGATACAAAAATCTGATTTAGTCCATCCATCAAAGGTGTTTTTAAAATCATTCGTAACAATTTAGGAATATCTGATATAAACTTGTTACATATAGCTAATTGGACATGATCTGGCGAACCCCATTCTAAAATCACCATTTGACCACCAAATTCATGTGGAAGGTCCAATTGTCTCCATATAAACTCGGGGTCTTCAAACATGTCCATTTTTTTGTGAACTGTCCGCCCACCTCACAAACATGGAAGAAGAAAAGATATATTTCTCGCACAATGAAATCGCGTGTAGATCATTTCTAGTTGGCGGAGTCGTGTTTTTTATTGGCGTTCCGATTATTTTAGGTGTAACACAGGTGTTTATATACGGTCTTATATTTGCAGGTGCATGTGTTGGTGTGATTATCATTACATATTGTATATTGACGATACGTAATTGGAAATGATGATATGTAATTGGAAATGATTATATGTAATTGGAAATAATGATAAAAAAAATTATATGCAAAAATATCTACAAAAATATCCAAGCAAAATACATTTGCTGATCACCTTACCAAACAGTAATCTTTATGGTTAACGGTTCATGAAGCAATTCGATTAACATTTTACGCAATTCAGGCGGCAAGGTGTTAAAAACAATACCATTATACCCTCGGTACATTAACATTGTATCAAATACCACACGATCACGAATTTCCCGAGTTATTTCTAATCGGCTTTTCATGTTTGTATTTCTATTCACAAGCTTTAGATAACTGAGAGTATTGATATTTTTATCAAACATGATCCTATGCATTTCTGCATGTGTATAACTTCCACCAGTGGGTTTTGTATAATCTAGAACTA
>JACCEA011440075.1_pt1 | contig 18590 bp, 14 predicted proteins | sample 7449851 | NCBI WGS metagenome assembly JACCEA01 (sample SAMN15323453, study PRJNA562643) | freshwater metagenome | isolation source: river surface water | place: USA:Blue River Watershed | collected 2017-08-18
CCTGCTGGAGAAAATCCATCTGATTTAACTTATCAAGCATTTCTTCGAGAAGGCGATGCATGGGAAGAGGTATTGCGTCTGCTTTGCGAAAGAGAAAATCTGATCAAACGTGGATTATCTTCCTCTTCTTCTGCACTTACTGCTTTTCCGTCTGAAGATCATATTTTGAAGTGTGACCAAATGCTGGAGGAAATCGCCACTTCATTTGATATGTTATTATTGGATGGGTCAGCGGTAGTGAGATTGCTGCGCAAGCGATTATTAAGCGGCTGGTATGATACCGTTGAGGGTTATTGTCATCAATTAGACGAAGACGAAAATACATCTTTGTCACCGCTAGCGGCACATAACCCCACAGATGCTATCATCGTCAACATTTTACAAAAACAAGATTATGCATATCTTCCTGGCCAAGTGGTTGATGTATTTCATGTTTCATTGAAGAGATGGTTTGAAGCGATAATCATTGAAAGAGAATATATCGAAGATAGATTGGGAAATTGTCGCTCCGAGTACTATTTAGTTCGCTATTTAGGTTGGGGGTTTGAATCAAAGGAGAGAATTCCTGTGGAAACAGATCGTATTCTTCCACACAAAAGCGCATCCAACGAAAAGGTAACTTTTATGTGAGCTATGGTCGCGATTTTAATTATTCTCTTTCTTTAGTTGCGTCGCGCAATGGCACCCGAGGAACTGTTTGCAAAGTATCCAAATATATATCCAAATATCGCTCAGGATTTATGGCACTATGGTAATGCTGATGATGAGTCAGATGCAGGTGATATGCTGACTCTTAGGCGAAATTCAACTCGAAGTCGTCATCGTGGATATGTTGGCTTTTTGGAAGATTTATTTGGGTTCATTCAGAGTCGCCTTCACTTGTTTAAGGAGATACAGGAACAAGAAGGTGGTGGATACTCTGATGCCTTGAACGAGGCTAGACAATTGGAAGAGTTCTACTATAACAAAGTTGTGAAGACCTTTTCGTGGTCACCTGTATCCTCAATTTCCACATCTGGTCCACATGTAGATAATTGTGATACTTTGGAATCAGCAAGAGTTTATTTTCCTTATGAAGCTTGGTCCATGAGATCTAGAGATAAAGAAAATAAAAATAGAAAAGATCATTCTCTTTTATCCAAAGGTGTGACGGAAGAAATGGATCGCTCAGAAGATGCAACAGTTGGACTGGTTGCATTGAATCATCGGAGTAAATCATTTGCATCATTGTCTTTAATCGAGCGAATCAAATTAGTACATTGGCTATCATGCGAGTTTGTCGACACAACCTTTGCGATGAACATTTGTCAAGAAAATATGCGTTTGTTTCCAACTAAGATTGAATATAATCTCAATCGACTCTTTGGATTACATGATCCTTCGACAGCCACTACTATCGATGGGGAGGATGATGGTGATGATGATGCTGATATAGATATTAAATTAGAAGTTGAAGCCGAACTGGATTGCGGTAAAATGAGCAGAAAAAGATCATTGAAAAATGGGACACCCGCAACAACAGAAGTGCCTGGAACTGCAAGTAAAAAGAGAAGAGGAAGTACAGATGTCGCATCAAGCACCGTTTTATCCTCTTCAGCAGGTATAAATGACAATAAGAAATATGATTTTACATCATCTTCAATCCCAGAGAATGATGCACAATTTGAAATGTCTATTTGCACGGGAAGGACTGAACCTTTAGGCAAAGATCGGTTTGGTAATATGTATTGGTCATATGATCATGAAGTAATACAACCAGCAATTTATGTTGAAATTCGTTGTCGTCAGAGTTTGGTTATCCATGGAAAGATCGTTGATATGTCCGAATTACAGGCAATTCCATGTTGGAAGATATTTTCTAATCCTGTTGATTTACAAAAACTTGTCGAATGGCTGGACGAACATGGCAAAGATGAAGCTGCTCTACTATATAACATTATTGATTGGATGATTCGTCAGAGAGTAGTTCTTCCATCATCAATTAAATCTAGTCTTCCATCTTCAACTTCGACACAATCCTTATCAGTTATTGGTGAAAATGGTGAGAATGATTCCAATGCTGTTGGACAAAATGATCTTCGAGGGACCATCACTTCACAAGCATTAAAGCGAGCAATAATAATGAGAAGAAAACCACGCAAGAATATTGATCAACATCATTTTGAAGTTGTTTCATTTTGTAGAGAACAAGGGTTTAACTTTCAATATCAATCATTATGTACATCGTCATCTACAGATGATATTGATTCAAATAAAGTGAGAGATAAATGGGAAGAATTACGAAATAATTTTATACAAAAATATGAAAATATTAAAAGAAATAATTTTCGAAATCCTAATCATTTAGTACATGTAACTAATACTAATACTACTACTAATACTACTACTATTAATACTACAATATTATCAAATAGTTATTTTGAAATAATTTCTATAGATTTTAGTGGTACAGATCAACAATTAGGTATGGGAGTCAAAAGTACACTTCATCCACCTAATAATAGTCCAACAAATTATGTGTATGTAACAAGTTTTAAAAATGATTATTGTTTAGCAAAGAAATCAGGTTTATTAGTAAGTGATCGTATTCTATATGCCAATGGTATACGTATTGATTCAGTTAGTTCATTACAAAGTATGATTAAAGACTTTTTAACGAATAAGACAGAGAATAACGGTAATATTAGCAGTAACGATGATATCAAACAAGATTGTGTATTAGTATTGATTCAACGTACAATTGATATCAATCAAGTGACATCTTCAATAGATATTCATTTCAAAGAACTTTGTGAGAAAGATTCAGATATTCAAAAAGCATATGATTTACAATGTCAACAATTACAACAACAACAATCATCATCATCATCATTAGGTTTAATGAATATACATCATGCATATTATCCATTATTACAAAGTCTATTTACTGTATTGAGTCAATTTGATCATCCAGCATGTTGTAGTGTACAATGGAGAAAGAAGATTTATCCATTAGCTTTGACAAAGATATTATCAAGAGTAGCTTCATTGTCTCAATTACAACAAACAACGAGATCATCATCATCATATTCTCTATTAGATAAGGAATCACTATTACTATATCAAGAAGTATGTAGTACCTTGCTTGATTTAGAGACTGATTTGTATATCATGGGAACGATTATGTTAGATTTATGGATGGATCCAGCAAGTAGAATACGTCAACAATGGAGACAATTAACATCATCTAGTCTATTCCCTGAACGATTAGCTTATACAATTGCAATGTTAAAAGCTGGTGTTGATTGGGATTTATATCATTATTTAACAATACCATTGACTATTCCATCAACCATGACAACGCCATCCTCCTCATCCTCCTCCTCCTCCTCATCATCTGGTTATGATTTGATTATGAAAACAATCTTTTCAGAATCAGAAGAAATGAAAAAATTAGGAAAATATTTTTTATTAAATACAACAATATTAAAAGAAGGTACACGTGTACTCTATTATGGTGATGGTCATATTGAAGCTAATAATGATTTAAATTCATATTTTATGAATTTTATTGGTGGTGATTGTCATAAACGAAGAACAGTATTATGGGGACAACAATCATCTAATACTACAATGTATCCACCATTTCCTGGATGTGTATGGTTATGTCAAGTAAAACAAGTTAAATTATTTAATGCATTGATACCATTTGCTCAGATTACACTGACTGTGTTACCATTTACTCCATTGTCTGCTTCGAATACGTCAGGAACATCGAATAATAATAATATTACTACAATATTAGCTGGTTCAATACCTCCAATTCCTAAGATGTTACCATATCCCAATCAAAATAAATTATCACTTTGTCGTGGAATTGAACGTATTTTACATATTGTTAAAAAGATTAATGTTACAAAACAATTTCAAGAACCAGTAGATAGTGAAGAATATCCTGAATATTATGAAGTTATTAAGAAACCAATGGATTTAAATAAAATTGAAAGAAAAGTTAATAATCTTAAATATAATTCTTTAAATCAATTTATAGATGATATGCAATTATTACATGATAATTGTCTTCTTTTCAATGGAAGTGAAGATAAACGTTATTTACCAATTGCTGCTAGTATGTTGGAAGATGTAAAGACATTATGTCCATGTATATTTGGCGAGGATTCTGAAGAAATTATTAAATTATCTTCACCAAATTCTTTAACAGATTTGAATGAAGTTGCAGAAAATGGTGAAAATGGAGTTGAAAATGATAGTGAAAAGGTGGCAGATCAGCCTTCTGCAAAGCGCAGTAGAAGATCTTTCCCACCACAAAGTACATCTGGAACCAATACTGGAGCAAATGGATCTAATGGGTCGTTAGCTACCAACTCACCTTCAGATTTATTGATTTCACCGGTAATTCATGCCATGTTTGGGCTACCAATGTTCTGATGCGTTTTATTGTTTTTTTTAGCAATTTTCGACAATAACAACTGTTCCACCGGTCAAAACTTTTACAGTTTGTATGCGTTTAGACAAGATCCACAACCAGTATATCATTGAATATGATAAATATTGTACCTTGATAAGGAAATTTGCTGCGGTGAAGCCTACTCCAGAAGTTAATAGAGTAATAAAGTCCGCCGTGATCGAGGACATTCATCCAACGAAATTGCCCAAGGTAAGTTTCATTGGGGAACGATTGATTTATGTAATGCGTCTTCTTTTCCCCTCAGGGATTGCTTGTTGGGGGAAAGTCTCTTTCTTCACCCCCCATCCCCAGTGATGGATCTATATGTTTCCTACCGTGGCGATACTTGAAAATAGATTGGCAAGATCCAACAGATGCTGGTCATAATCCTCATGTGAATTTGTGGGATATAGACTTTTTGAAATAGATATTTTAGAAATATTATATTGAGCATATTTGGACCTAAGATGATATTCAATTAATGCAACGATGTAGAAAAATTGTTCGGAAGAAATAACTCCGAATCAAGGATTCCGTATTGAGAACGTTATAAAGTTATACGGCATGAATTTTATTCCTACAACATTAAGGATAGTAACGTCACTATCAGCTATTACTTATCAAAGTAAAGGATCCACCTCATTCCTTTTTCAAATGAAATGACTTCATCACCATTTCTACTCCTGGATCTTCATCAAAAAGTCACATCCATCGATGGATGCGGTTAATGGTTAGTTGTAATGAGCTCTATATCTTTACGACCAATTGTCTTGAGATGCTTCATAACTAATTTTTCAATCTGATATGCATGCTTTACTTATTTTCTTCCCATTCTACGCATTTCCATAGCGCTCGATTCCGCCAAAAATTCATCCAGATTCAAAGTATCTGCAGCTTTACGAGTCTCTTCAGCACGTATGGCAGGGACCAACTTTCCACTTCCTCGACTGCTTTGATGTGAAGATGTAAACTTGGCACTTCGCGATTGAGAAACGGTAGGTGCCGTTGGCTCTCGTCCACCATAGTAGCGACTTGTTGCTTCGATTGCTGCTGCATCCGCTTCATCGTACTTCGCGAAAACAAGAATATATTAGAAAGATAGATACATTTCCAATTGCAAAGAGAAGGAAGAAAATACCTCATCATCTGCAGTCAATTGATTTATCTGCAATACTCTCTCTTTTAAACGTTGCTTTTCTAAGCGAAGCTCTTCTTCCGCTTTCATAACTTTTTGGGCCATTGGATTATCTTGAGGGACCAAAAGCTGTCTCGCTTCAAGACGACCTTTGTTATCTCGTGACAAGAGTTTAAATGTCATTGTACTTCTAGGTTTTTCACTTCCTCCATCATCCTCATCATCCATACGGAAAGTATTCTTTGGTTTGGGTAAGATTGCTGCAACAAATTAAATGATGAGAGTCCGATTAGGCACAGAACAAGTGACGAAGCAAATAAAATTATGCAAATTACCTGGAATTACCATTTTGTTTACGTCTTGATGCTTGGTGGTAACAGAAGAAACACTTTCTTGAACAACATTTTTGAAAGCACGTTCGAATTCATCATCTTCTTCAGCTATTCGCAACTTCTCAAGCATTTTTGCTGCTTCGGACTCTGACAAATCGTCATTTTCAAGACTACTTTGATCATCGTCGTCCTTTTGATCATCATCACCATCTTCTTCATCATCATCGTCATCACTATCGGAGCCATCTTCATCATCATCCTCACTATCATCATCGCTATCATCATCACTTTGATCGCCATCATCAGTATCACTCTCAGAGTCACTATCGCCTTGACCATCTTCATCTGAGTCATCATCCCCATCATCTTCATCATCCGATTCTGCATTTTTGTTGATTGGATTAGGATTGGAATTCGCAATACCTTCATCCTCCTCGTCTTCCTCTTCTTCAGTGATACGATCCAAACCAGTGCGTTGAGACAATTTGCTATCTTTGCCTTCCAATACGTCAATTACCTTTTGAACTGCCTCAATATTATCATAACGCGGGAATTCAACTGCTGGAGCAACTGGAATTGGTGTAGGAAATTTATCTCTTTTCTTTGCTGCCTTAGCAGTTGCTGTTGCAATTCCTTCTGCCGTGGCATCTCTTGCTAATTCCTCCAAATTATCAAAAGTATCCAAAATAGTAAATTCGACATGCATTGGAACAAATTGTTTTGTTAATAAATAGCGTTGAAAATAGATTAAATAACGACCAAGTTTTTCTTTGGTACTACCACGTACATAATACATACCACAAGTACTAAGAATTTCACAAATAATTTGTGCACGAAATAGATCTGTTGGTAAATCAACTTCATTGAACACACGTGGATCATAATATATTGGATTAATTGCTGCAAGTTGATATGCAGGTGCCGATGTCAATACAGCATTGGCAGCAAGTAGTGCGGGGTTCATTGTTGAAGCAGATGCACTATTGCTGCCAGAGGCTCCATATACTCTTGATATATCATGCCCAAAGTTGATCAAATGATACAAGATATCAAAAATGACTGTTGTTGACAAAGCAGTGAAGTTATACAACTCACCCAATAACCTTGCAAATCCATGAATACGTTGATGATCTCTTTTAAAAGGATTTTCTAAAGCACGTTGAATTTCTTCCAAAATACGATCAACAACTTCAATCACAACGTTGGGATAATATCGTTGTAAACCCGATAGACAATCTGCCAAATTAGGAATGGAAATATATTTTGTACGAGCAACTTTCAATACAGCTTTCATAACATGGTAAGAAACTCTTTCTTCAATACTATGCCATGGTAGCCGACGAAGACTGCGAATAACATCATCCACATTTATATCGCTATTGATTTCAGACCGATTCGATGAGGTATCTTCTAGCCGTTGCTGAATAAGATAGCGAGCATATTTTTGCACTACAGTAAGCTCTTTCTTGTGATCTTTTCCATCTTTACCACCCAAACGAGAGCGATCAGGAGGTTTGACAGCAAAATAGGCACTTTCTAACAAAGTTTGTTGAAAGAGATCTAAATTTTTTGCACGACGAAGACGCAACATCATTTCAAGAATTTGATTCATGGACTCTTGTGTATGTGGCAATAAATACAGATATCGACCACAGCTTTCTAACAAAGTTGTTAACATCTCAATTGTAGACGATGAAAATGATTCCATTAAAAGTGTCTTGAAGATTCGAAGGGCAACAATAGGAGGTGCAAGATTGAATTTAATCATCTCACCTTGATACCTGACGTTCCTGAGTTTACTCTCCACGTGCAATTGCTTCTTTGTCTTGAGTATACCATAAAACTCCTTTCGTTGTGCTTCAAGAACAGGGGGCAACAAATCCGGATATACTCTGGATAATGAAGCAAGTATGCGCGCATACATAGGTGCAAGTTCACTCCGAGATCTCGGAAGACGAATCAGTGCTTGGACAAGACGTTTACGAGCAGCCTTGTTGCTTGCAAAGGCGGTGAATTGCACACAAAAGTCATCTACCTTTTGCTTGTTTACACATTCAAGAAGCTTCTCCTCAAGCAAAATAGTCAGCTTATTCGCTCTCGACTCTTCTGAATTCTCTTCAGATCCAGCCGTGCTTATCGAACCATCAGCATTAGCTGAAATATTCCCGGAAGGGTCGGTGTCATCATCGAGAACATCAAGATCTCCTCCTTCATCTGAATTCAAACGAGCAAAGTCATAGTAGAAGACCATGCTTTCAGCAGTAACACATACCTGGCTGGACAACATTGATTTCATCGGGTTTCAAAGAATTTGCATCAGTTTGATTCTTATTTGCATCCTCTTTTGCTGCCCACTCCTCCCTCATCACTGCCGCTTGCTCTGGCGTGAATCCTAACACTGCCAAAGGAACAATACTCAGCAAATCAGGCAAGTCTTCATAAAAAGATCTCGTCTCAGGATCTCCATATGGACCACCACTAATAGAATTAGGATCATTCGCGTTTGGATTTAATCCCGAAGAGTCCCACACGGTAATACCAGTTGACGTTTCTTCTTCTTCTTTTTCAATTACCAACTCAGGCATTTTCTCATTCATTCCTTCTGAAAGGGCAGTAACAACAGATAAATATCGTTCATAGAGTCTCTTTGCATTGTCATATTCCTGCTGTTTTACATCTGATATTGTTCCATGAATGAGCTTATCTTTTTCATATTTGGATTCACGTTGTCTGAAATCTTTATGAGACTTCAATAACAATTCACAAAGTTTTTCGTATGTCTCACTGATCAAGACTCGCATTTCTGTCGCATTCTTGCCACTGACAAGCAATTTCACAGGAAGTTCTTCAACCCGTTTACCGGCTTTATTTCCCATATCAATGACTTTCTTTGGTAAGAACCCTAATAATGTTTCACTGCCACATTTAACAAAAACCGTTAAGCCTTGTAAATCTGCCGTTGCTTTCGCGTTCGGTTGAGATCTGTTATAGCCACAAAATAGCGATGTGAGATAGACAAAAAGAAATTTTCTCGAACGAATCACTTACGGTTTCACTTTGCCCAATAATATCTTCAAGAGCTGGACAAAGAAATCATCATCATTGAACATTCCTACCTGATACAGTTCAATTAAAAATCGTATGGACACACGCTTTTTCTTGCCAACTTCTGGATCATTCAAATCTTCAACTGCACCTGTTCCATTTGGTCCGACCATCGAGGCTTTTAAGCCACTTATCAATGGCTCCGTAAATTCCTCATATTTTTGATGAAAACTTAAACACAATTTAACCATAAGACTCACATCTGTCGCTTTAAAAGAGACGGCTTGTATTGCAGATACGATTTCTGAAATGTAGAGTGCCAAATTCAAAGTTTCAGTATCGCGAATGCATTGTTGAATTCCCTCCGTATTGATTGAACGAATTTTCTTTACAAATGCGGATGATTTCTTAACATCACTTTTTAACTGAGATTTACCAGATTTTTGAAATTCAGATCTCTTCAAGGGAATGTTACGGGGAAGATTGGATTGTCGTGTTTTAATCAATACTTCACGCTCTTTCGCGAGTTCTTCAATGAAGGAAAAAGCTTCCACTTGAGATTCTCCAACGTTGATATCAGCCATTGTAGTGAAGACTGAAAGCACCGCCTAAATTTGTTCCTGTATCCACAAATATAAACAGGTCAGTCGGTGGAATTTTATTTCGAGCCAATTAATTGGAAGCAAATGCTGACTGAATATTGCCCACAAGCAACAAGAATGTGCGACGACAGCACCCCTCGCTGCTCTTTTCCACCACATGGATATAGGAAAAATATAATATACTGTGCTTTGTCCACTATACCAAGCTCTCATCTCATCCATTCATTTCTGTATTTGTGTATAATATTTTGCATGGGGGGTGCAAAAAAAAAGAAAAATTTGGTATTGAATATTGTTGGAGCGTCTATGCGTGATCCGTGATACTTTCCTTATGATCGAATACTTGATGGTTTTTCTCCAAATTATTGATGAGTTTCAATGCTAGGATTTCGGTTCCGTCGTTTATTATTGGAAGACATATACCATTCCAGACCACTGTCGGTTCTAGTTGACAGAGCTCTTAGCGTAATGCATTCGACTGTTGTGGTCACCCGACAACCTCTATTTTATGGTCATTTATTAGATGGAGTTGTTGTTTCAATGTTTGCAATATCAAGAAGACAGTTCAGCTCAGCGAAAAAGAAGGAAAAGATGAAAGCTTTCAAACTAAAGCAAGAACAGTATCGCAAGGAAAATATGGCTGCTCAAGAAGCTCCCGATTTCGCAACCATGATAAGACAACTATATCGAAAAAGTCATCCAGACTTGCTTCGTCATTCTCATCCTGAATATGCGGAAGTTAATGACCAATCAATGCAAGTCTTAAATGGAATTCTTACAACCATTAAGACCAACGAATATCCTCCACGAATTGTGAAGGATATCACATTCTACATGAAAGTAACTAGCGATGGTGAATATAAACCTTTTTTGTTGAGTGTTCGTACTGGCGGCGGCGATTGTAAAGGTTGCTTGACTGACGCATTTGGTAGTTTCTTTATAGCAACTGGGTTATCACCCGACGGAAAATTTGTGTGGAACAAGGAATACTTTCCGTTGGAGCTTGATACCACTTATCACAGCAACTTTCAAATTTAGTAATCGGAATATAATATAGTTCAGTAGGGGCAAGCTACCATGATTGCTTCAGTAACTGGTGAAAAGATACTCCAACTGCACAATCTTGTAGCTGTAGGAGATTCCGTTTAATGAAAGGTTCAAATGGAAATAACCTAACTGTATGGATCATATTTTCGAGAAAATCGGATGAACAAGAAAAACAAAACTAATATATATAATATTGTTATTTAATGTATTTAGCAAATATCGTCTGGTTATTATGGTTGGTTGGAATGGGGATGTAATAACAAAAAAGTGCAATTCTTCTACAAAAACCACTGCATTGTATCACAGCGATGATCTTTGAAGAAACAACACATTACAAATATAACTAACGTGATTGTTTACACACAATTCTCTAGAAAACTGCAAACTAACACAAATTTCTCTAAACAACAGGCATAAACGGCACTATTGGGTGTCATTTTAGAGTTAAGAGAAAGATGTTTAATCGATCTCCTCAATCTTTGGTCCCTCATCGGCAGCTTCAGCAGGTCCAGAGGAGGTGGCTCCACCTGGGAAACCTCCTGGGAAACCACCAGCACCACCTGGGGCAGCTCCACCGGAGAGGTTCTGCAAGATTGGTAAGACAATGCTCTCCAATTGCTTTTGCTTCTCTTCGAATTCTTCCTTCTCGGCCTGTTGGTTGTTGTCCAACCACTTGGTGGTCTCGGCAACGGCATCGAGAACCTTCTTCTTCTCAGATTCTGGGATCTTGTCAGCGAGCTTCTCGTCATTGACAGAGTTCTTGATCTGGAAGACGTAGTTCTCAAGAGAGTTCTTAGCCTCAATGCGAGCGCGGTTAGCCTCGTCCTCAGCCTTGAATCTCTCGGCTTCCTGAACAAGGCGCTCGATCTCTTCAGCGGACATGCGACCCTTATCATTCTTGATGGTGATTTTCTGCTCCTTACCAGTGGACTTCTCCAAGGCAGAGACGTTGAGGATACCGTTGGCATCGATATCGAAGGTGACATCGATTTGAGGGACACCACGAGGCATTGGAGGAATACCTTCCAACTGGAACTTGCCGAGCAAGTTGTTATCCTTGGTCATGGCACGTTCACCTTCATAGACCTGGATAAGGACACCTGGCTGGTTATCAGCATAGGTAGAAAAGGTCTGGGACTTCTTGGCTGGGACAGTGGTGTTGCGCTTGATGAGGGCAGTCATGACACCACCAGCAGTCTCGATACCGAGGGAAAGTGGGGTAACATCAAGCAAGAGGAGATCTTGCAACTTCTCAGACTTGTCAGAGCCGGAGAGGATAGCAGCTTGCACTGTGGCACCGTAGGCAACGGCCTCATCAGGGTTGATGGACTTGTTGAGCTCCTTTCCGTTGAAGAACTCGGAAAGAAGTTCTTGGACCTTAGGAATACGAGTGGAACCGCCGACCAAGACGATCTCGTGGACCTGAGACTTGGAGAGCTTGGAGTCCTTCAAGACCTTCTCAACTGGCTCCATGCACTTACGGAAGTAGTCCATGTTCAAGTCTTCGAAACGAGCACGAGTGATGACAGAGTTGAAGTCAGTACCTTCGTACAAAGAATCGATTTCAATATGAGCCTGGGTGGAGGAGGAAAGAGTTCTCTTAGCACGCTCGCAAGCAGTGCGGAGACGGCGGAGAGCACGCTGGTTATCAGAGATGTCCTTCTTGAACTTGCGCTTGAACTCCTGAACAAAGTGGTCAACAAGGCGGTTATCGAAGTCCTCGCCACCCAAGTGGGTATCACCAGCGGTGGCCTTGACCTCAAAGATACCTTCCTCAATGGTCAAAAGAGAAACATCGAAGGTTCCACCTCCAAGATCGAAGATCAAAACGTTCTTCTCTGCACCCTTCTTGTCCAAACCGTAGGCAATGGCAGCAGCGGTTGGCTCGTTGATGATACGAAGGACGTTCAAACCAGCAATGACACCAGCATCCTTGGTAGCTTGACGTTGGGAGTCATTGAAGTAAGCAGGGACAGTGATGACGGCGTTCTTGACCTCACGACCAAGGTAAGCCTCAGCAATCTCCTTCATCTTGATCAAAACCATGGAAGAGACTTCCTCAGCAGCGAATTGCTTGGTCTCACCCTTGTATTGAACTTGGATCAATGGCTTTCCACCAGGACCCTCGCATACCTTGAATGGCCAATGCTTCATGTCACTCTGGACGACAGCATCATTGAAGCGTCTGCCAATCAAGCGCTTGGCATCAAAGACAGTGTTGGAAGCGTTCATGGCAACTTGGTTCTTGGCAGCATCACCAATCAAACGCTCAGTTTCATTGAAAGCGACGTAAGATGGGGTGGTACGGTTACCCTGGTCGTTGGCAATGATCTCAACACGATCGTTTTGCCAAACACCAACACAGGAGTAGGTAGTACCCAAATCAATACCGACGGAGGCTCCTTCAACCGACATTTTTTTATAAAGATTTTTTATTGAGCGATATTTGCTAAACCAAACAATAAATTTTGTATCTCTCTCACAATCTTGTTCGTGGAACACCATTGTTCGCTCGCCCATTAGCGCGGGTGGGCGGCGTTGATGAGTGGTTCTGGTCGTGTTCTAGAAGATTGTGGTGCTCCGCGATAATTCCAGGAAGTTTTATACAGATTTTTGATTTTTGCGTTGGGGTTAGGTGTTCGTTCGTTCTTCTTACTTGGGGGGTAATCCTAATTACGCACAAACCAAATAATAAAAAAATCTTACGGAATCATTGTTGTTGTAGTAGCAACATCACAAGCAAATTTGTTTCAAGAGAGATGACTAGAAGTACTCAAACGCGCCTCCTTTATGGTGGGGCAATCACAGCCTCTCTATCAAAAGAGTTTAAGGATGTGTCTGACGTGCGTCCAATTCCAGACCACCAAGAAGTGTTCCTGAATGATCACGAAGTTTCGATAATATCTGAGCTTCTAGATCTGGGACATGATCAAAGTGATGATATGGCTTTACAGTACTACTTTAATGATTTGGCCAATAACAATGAGAGCCAGCATAGCTTGGTGCTCAGTGAACTAATGGTCAATCATGAATTATTTATGCCTGGGATTGGCGCGAGTCATAGTCGCATGATACTTATTGGAAAGCAGAGTGTTAAGAAATACAGATCAGAAACATCCCCTTTACACGATGTATATATCGTAATGACTCTTGTACGACTGAGAAATGTTGCAACTGATGTTTTATTAACTTTCAACCTGCCCAGCTCTGTCCTTGCAGTTCGCAATATCGCTGTCGAAGTATTTGAAAGTACTTTAACCACTGATATATTGCTTCCTGCGAATAATACTTTGACTGGTATCAATGATATCGAAGAGATTCAGCAATCGATAGTACATGCAATACCGGAATTGCAGCAATATCGAGAGTTTTTACATTCATTTAGGGTGAATGATTGGCAGCTTTTTGGTGGTCAATAAGAAAGCGCTTAGCATTGAAAATCACAGCTTGCTGCTCTGCACAGTCCGGATTGTGGAAGTGGTGGAATAGATGCGTCTTGTTGTTCCTGTAGTGACCCTTGTTCATATTTTTTGTTTTTCTTTTTTTGTTTTTTGCTTTTTTTATCACATCACACTTCGAAAGAAGAAATATATATCGTCACATATTGCACTAAAGCATCGTATAAATTCCATCTTATTAAAAAAACTCCAAACAGTTGCTTTCCTACTTTGAATAACACACACAACTACACTATCAAGTGAACTTTGGAACGCATGGTTTATTCGGTTTGTATCCTAAGTATTGAACTTTTCTACCATGCAAGTGAAAATCATTCAATTGCATTTGGCTATCAGCTTTGATCAGACTATGAACATCATTCCACAAGCTTTCCACTGTATATTCTTCTAAGTCAAAATCTTCGTCCATTTCAATGTCATTTTTAATGGATTCCATTGAATAAAATTCATCCTTTTCTTGTATCAAAGATTTTACTCGTTCATATAATAATTCAATCGCCACTTCTCGACGCACTGACTTCATTCTCCACATGGAAATAAGTTGAAACAAAACTACAAAAAAAGCAATCACTGTTACATACGGAAACGTTAGCAGGATACATCTAACAATAGTAGGTCTCATCGCCATCAACACTCGCAAAAACCCATATTTGACAGCCGTTGATAAGATAAAAAAAATGGTACAGTATTGTGCTAAACGGGGAACTTGCGACCACTTCTTCCAAATACTTTGATAAACAGAAATCAGTGTTGTCAAAGTATGCGCTAATTGCTGCTTTGTACTAATGTATCCACATCTAACTTCCTTGCCCTTCTCCACAATATAGCGATCTGTCTCATCAATATTTCTGTCAAAGAAGTATGTCAAGTAACTGACAGCCATAAAAATAGTCACGGCTTTCTTCCAATCGGTTGATTGCACTGTTTGAATCAATTGTTGTGTAAAGTCCTCAAACGATGCCTTCATCAAAGATGCAGAAATCCTTATCAACCAAATTGAATTATTCTTATAATCATAGGCAATTATATCTTCGACATTTACAGTGAACTGAAAAACTAAGATCAGGGCAACAAAGATCACCAATACAATCTTTTCTAAGTTCGATAACGAACTCATTAAGAGAAGATCTTTAAACGATGCTGATGATTCTTTATTCTCCACTGTTTCTCCACTCCTTTCGATGGATTCACTTGTCGCCACAGAAATTTCTTTAATTGGCGATTTCATTGGAGAGCGACTGGGGAATGAGTCTTTTGGGGGAGAAAAGGGGAGATACTCTACTTCTTCTACACCTTGTGTTTGATTGGCAATGACCATGTGATGATTATTAGTATTTACCGATTCGCGGCTAATATTTTTATGTGTCACTACCACGGTTTGTGGAGCATTCGATGACGACGAAGTGAATGCTGTCTTCACTGACGCATCATGAGCAGATGAAATTTGATCCAATGAACAGCGCTGAGGCTTATGTTCCGAGGTAATTGCAACTCCAGCTGTATCCGCTTGAGGATTAAACTGTGTATTGCTATTTGCGGGATTTATATTCTCGCTATGTTGAGTGAGGGATGAAACAGTTGAATGATCATTGCTACTTCCACTACTGTTGCTGCGACAACTGTTTGCTGCACGGCGAGATGCCAGATGTGCTTGGCCATATGAACTTGGCGGAGGCAAAGTATCTCGAGGGGACCTCTGTGAAGGCACATGTGAAGGTTGACTTTCAATAGTAAGATTAGGTGTTGGAAAATTGACAGTTCTTGCTTCTTGTTGCACTTGTTTCATTCGAAGTGGCGAACCCACATCTGATGGCGCATTATCGAAGAGATGCGGGAAGTATTTTCTCCTTAGGTCTTCACGATGAGCCATTGGAATATGAATGAGAGAGAGATAGTGATGAAATGCGCAGAATTGGTCAATAATGTGATGCCAGATGGTGGGCGTATCATTAATGAAATTATGACTGGCTTGCTGCTAGAGCGTCACCGCCTACAAACGGTCATCAACTAGGCATAGCAAGAGTATACAATTACTATTTTCTATACCTTGTCAATTATTAATTTACCTATCTGCTGCACCACGCACTAGCATTCTGGAATTAGATTCAAACAATACAAAACAAAGCTATAATAGCAAACTATTCAAGAGACACTACTATCAAAAAAACATGAAATGTACCAAAGTACTTGTTGCGTTGACAAAATACAAACCCTATGTAAACATCTGATTAATTACAGAGAAAGTGCCAATTGCAACCGCAAGAACAACATTAGCTTTAACAAGGGTAGAGCAGATATTCTGCTTTTTTGCAAGTTGCCTTCCTTCATATTGTATAGACTGTAGTTCTGTTGTTGTTTTATCCACACACTTTCTTTCATCGTCACCATTTGCGTGAGAACTGCCATTTTTCAAATGAGCATCTTCGACATCAAATGCTGGTGATTCTTGTTCTTTCTGCTTTTTGCTCGCACTCACCAACGCAAGTTGTCCACAAGCGCCTGCTATATCTTGACCTTTTTCTTGACGAACACGACAGTGAATGTGATATGGCTCTGATATGCATATACGATGGAAAGATGCAACTTGTTCATTCGTGGGGGGCTCGTAATCCTCCGCAACTTCGGTCGGATTATATGGAATCAAATTCAAAAGGACATGGTCTCTTCGAGGCTCTAGCAGCTTCGCAAGTTCGTGCGCGTGCTCATCCTTATCATTCACATCTCGAATCAAAATATATTCGATCATACAACCCGTAACTTTGCTGTTTCGTTTACTAGAATTGTGGGCGAGGTTGGTTCTTTTATCAACAGCCGTCAATGTTGAAGCGACATTTGTCGTTGCGGGACAATCAATTCCGTGAAAACCTTGCTCAAATAATTTCCTATTTTGTTCGATATGATAATCCACAGCATCTAGTAGTTTCTCGATCGGGTGCGCACGTGCTGCAGGAACTATTTTTATTCGCACATCCTGGTTTGGAGCATGAAGAGATAGTGCCAAGTTCACGAAAGGCAATTCGTCACTAAGGCGATACATACTTTTGAGAACTCCAACCGTACTAATAGTTACGTGTTTTGGGGCTGCAAAAGATGTGAGATTACGTCAGTGCAATTGTGGCAGTTCATATGAAAACTTACACATCGCGAACCGCCTATTGTCAACCATAAACTCGACCGCCTTTTTCATATTATCATAATTATTTAAGGGTTCTCCCATACCCATAAAAACCACATTGCGGATGCGCGTTATTGAATTTGCGTGAACTAGTTGTTCAATGATCTCTCCGGAAGTTAAGTCACCAATAATACCCATAGTACCTGTAGCACAAAACCTTTAAGAGTAAAAAAAATTGTAAGACAGGCAATAAGAGAATTAGAGAGAGAGAGTGTGTGTGAGAGATCTTATGAATTATACAACAAACTTCGGCACACTGGATGTTGGCTTACCTGCAACCCATTTGACAACCAATCTGTGAAGAGATGCAGGCAGTTGCATGCCCCACATGTCTCATAATTACTGTTTCCACTTGATGACCATCTTGTAGTTCCACCAGTAGTTTTGTGGTGTCGCCACGCGCACTTTCACTGCGTTCCGAAATCCTGGTAGTAAATAGAGAAAACTCTTGAACAATTCTGTGCGCCTGCTTCTTTGGAATATTCCAAGCATGATAAGGAATATCGTCCAAACTTAATCGTGATTTGAGCTTATAACCCGTTTTACTGCATTGTTGGCGATTTGTAGTGTGAGTGGTCGATGACGTGATTGCACTGTCACATCTTTCGGTTGTTATTTCGTTGATTAAAACGGTTTGTTGGTGATCATCCTTTTCCATTTGCTTCATACATTCAGAATCATAGTAACCTAATGAAGGCGATAAAGAATTTCTTGTGGAAAGAATCAAATGATTCCATAGTTTTGCACGATGTTGTGGATTCGTCAACACACCAGACAGCAGCGTTTCATCCCAAATAGATTTCAGCGGAAGATCTGCATTCTTGCGTTTTGGAGCCATCGTCAGCTGCAACTTTCAAGGGTACGAAATGTTTTGAGGCACCTACGTATACACCATACAAAAATACAATATTGGGATTAATTGTACAGAAGTGCTGACCTTGCCAATGCTCTGAAATCTGCCAATGCCATTCATTGTTGTTGGCGCTTGTTGGCCACGCGCAGCAGCGGGCGAGAGGGGGCGCAGAGCCATCCCCATCACATCTTGCTTCGCCATTTGCACCTCGCTGTGCGGGCGTGTGTGCGTTGCTTTTTGACCAATCAAAAGTTTTCGTCTAACTTTTCAGTAAAAATGACAACTCCCAAGGTTGTTGTGAGTGTGTGGCGCCTGCGGCGGCCGCACCGCCCGGCGCTGGGCTCTGCTGGCGCTGCTGCTGTACAACCATTGATTGATTGGAGTATATTTTCCTGACACAGCTTTCATAACTTCTTGTCCTACAATTGCTCCAAAAATTGAATCGATCGGACAAAATTTTCCAGTACACGTTGTGCTGCTGCTGCTGCGCCGGTCA
>JACCEA012534548.1_pt1 | contig 18578 bp, 21 predicted proteins | sample 7449851 | NCBI WGS metagenome assembly JACCEA01 (sample SAMN15323453, study PRJNA562643) | freshwater metagenome | isolation source: river surface water | place: USA:Blue River Watershed | collected 2017-08-18
CTACGAAAAAAGAAAGAGGTTATAGAAGACGGGTCATATTATTGATGGTAATCTACGAAGAGACATATTTATAGAATATGTCTCTTTTTGTTTATGAGGTATTTCAAGTGGATTATATATTAGTTGAAAATGGTGAAGTAAAAGGATACCCACAACCATTGCCAAGAAATTGGGCAGATGTTTCTAACTTCTATCTTTTAGAAGATGAACAAGTTCGTTCATATGGTTGGTATCCTGTTCGATTTGTTCCTGCCGAAAAAACTGATAATGATGTTGTAATGGGTCAGTCTTTTGTTATAGAAGGAGATGAGGTAGTTCAATACGAACAAATACGACCAAAAACAGAATCAGAAATTGCGGAAGAAACAAATCAGAAATGGCAAAATATACGTTCACAAAGAAACTCCCTTCTTTCAGAATCCGATTGGACACAACTTCCTGATTCACCATTATTGTCAGAAAAGAAAACAGAGTGGTCAGTTTATCGTCAAGAACTTAGAGATGTAACTTCACAATCAGATCCAAACAACATTATTTGGCCAGTTAAACCGGTATAATATGAAACTTATAGAACAAATCGTAAATGAACTAAAACTTCAAATTTTCAATGAAGAAAATAAACAAAAAGGAAATTTGATAGCAATTTATCCCGGTCGTTTTCAACCAATGGGTCGTCATCATAAAGCAGCATACGATTGGTTGGCTAAACAATTTGGTGAAAAGAATACATTCATAGCAACATCTGATAAAGTGGAACCACAAAAATCACCATTGAATTTTGCTGAAAAGAAAAAGATCATGTTGAAACATGGTGTTCCATCAAGTCAAATTATAAAAATCATGAATCCATATAGTCCTCTTCAATTTATTGAAGCTGTTGGACTTGATCCAAAAGATACAACCGTTGTGTATATGATCGGTGAAAAGGATAAAGGTAGATTACGTGGGTTCAAACGTCTAATGGTATTCAACAAGACAACATATATACCCGCGAAAGATTTAGATGACCCTTACACGTATTATGTTTACGCACCACACGTTTCATACAATATACCATCATTTGGTGAAATGTCAGGAACAAATATCCGTAAGGCACTTGGTGATAATGACGCAAAACTTGCTGAACTGAAAGTAAGATTTAAAGACATTATGGGTTGGTTTGACGCCGGTATATTCAATATGCTTATCAAAAAAATGAATACCAACCGTAGTCCTATCAAAGAAGAACTCGGAGATTGGATGCGAGTGATGTTGAATATGTCACAAGAACAATTTGGTATATTCCTTGATGTATTACAGAAAGAATATGGTGACACAAAAGACTTACTTCCTATTATTCGTAAGTACATTAAAACAGGTGGTAAAATCTCAGACGAAGAAAAACGTATTTTTGCAAAACAAATGAAAGACACTGCAAAGGTATTAGGACTTGGTTCTATAGCAGCAATTCCTGTTCCTGGTACAATGTTATTGATTCCGGTTATTGTCAAATTATTTGATAAGTTCGGTGTTAATATTCTTCCTGAAGCGGATGAACCAAAATCAGAACCACTATCAATAGTTCGTAGAGAATTTTGGAATGAAGTGTTCTCGGAAGTAGTCAAGGATGATAGACCTCTTCTAAAAGAAGGAGGTGCTGCTGGACATATGACACATCCATTTGAAGACTTTGGTCTTACATTTGGTGATATGAAAGAAATGTTTAGACTTGGATTATCGGGGGAAATAACTGTAAAAGGAAATCCAACCGAAAAATTAGATGGTCAAAATCTATTTGCTTCATTCAGAGGAGGTAAACTTTATGCCGCTAGAAATAAATCTGACATCAAGAGTGGTGGTATGGATTATGAAAGTATTAAGACTAAGTTTAGTGGTCGTGGTGCTATCGAAGAGGCATTTACATTTGCGTTCTCTGATTTGGAAAAGGCAATCCAACAATTAACCACAAAACAACAAGAAAAAATCTTTCAAGGTGGAAATGCTTGGATGAATCTTGAAGTAATGTACCCAAAAAGTCAGAATATTATAAACTACGACGGTGCTTATATTGTTTTTCACGGAGTTTCTTTGTATAATGACAAAGGTGAAAAAGTAAAAGATTATCCTGAATATGCAAAAACTTTAGCCGGGATGATTAAACAGGTAAATGCTAATTCACAAAAGACTTTTAAAATTACAAAACCAAAACCAATTGTGGTTAATAAGAGTAAGAAATTTAATGAAAGATTAAATTATTTTATTGGAAAGTTGACATCTCTTCAAAATAAAATGAAGTGCTCTGATACAGATACAATTGGAGTTTGGCACCAACGTTGGTGGGAAAAATACATTTTGAAGAATACAAAAGAAGCTGGTCTAACCATAGATAAATCAACTATGGAAGGTCTTGTAAAACGATGGGCATTCAATGATAAGTCATTTGCTTTGAACAGTGGAAATATTCCTGACAAGGAGTTATTAACTTGGGCAAAACAAACAGATAAACTCAAAGTTGAAGAACAAATGCAAAAAAATGTTCTTCCATTTGAATTATTGGTATTGGAGTTTGGGGCAGAAGTTTTAAAGAATGTTCAAAGTGTAATGGCTATAAACCCTGATAAAACTACAAATCAGTTGAGAGCAGATGTAAATAGGGCAATACAAACTCTTTCGTCATCAACTAGACTAGAAGATATATCTGTTCTAAAAAAACAACTAAAGAGGATAGAAGGTGCCGGTGGTATTGATGCCATTGTGCCACTTGAAGGTATAGTTTTCAGTTTCAACGGGAAAACATATAAACTTACAGGTGCTTTTGCTCCTATAAATCAACTTCTAAATTATTTCAAATTCAAAACATAATTATAGTAAATAGTTTCATTTAATTTGGTGGTATATGATAAAGATTGATAGTATTGAGGACGTAAAAAAACTCATAAACAATGAACACGAATCTCAAACAAACATTCAAGTTGGTTATAACGGTGAAGTAAAAGATACACCCGTTCGAAAAGTAGGCGATAAATGGATGGACGAAGATGGAAACGAATGGGAACAAAAGGAAGGTTATAAGATAAAGTTAGGAAAGGAATGGCAACAAGAACTACATGAGTATCTAAATACATTTCCAAATTGCCGTAAAGACGTTTGTACGTGTACCATGCCAAAAAGAATGGATGAAAAGATGAAAAAAGTTCACGGTATGTGTTTAGACTGTGTTGTAGAAATGGAACACAAGATTAGGTTGGAAGGTAGATGGGATGAATACGAACGGGATAAAGTTAAACAAAATGCATTGGCTTGGTTGGCTGAAGCTGAGAAGGATAAAAATCTAATAGCTGAAGAACTTTCAAAAGTTGAATTTGCAAATAGTTTCGGTGATTCTGAAAAATGGGTAACTGGAACAACAAAAGAACAAATACTTCAAAAAATTGAAGAAGAATTTGATCGGTTTCGTCAAGATTTTATTAAAAAATTGGAGAACGATGGTGCTTGAACAAATCAAATCAGGTTTAACATCAATGATTTCAGACGTTGACGGGTCTGTTTCATCAAAAAGAATTGTAACATTTTTATGTGTTCTTGCTATGTTAGTTACATGGGGTGCCAATTTATTTTGGGGATTTCAAATAACAGAATTTATTTTTGAAGGTCTCATGTATATCGTAGTTATTGGTCTTGGTGTTGCAACTGCAGAGAAATTTTCTCGAAAAGGAACATCGGCTTCAACAGATGTAAATGTCTCATCGGTAACTGATAAGGTAATGTAAATATGAAATCTATTGTTATTGAACGTGCTACTCCTACAAATAAAGCTCTTTATAGTAGAGTAAAGTCACGTATAAAGAAAAAATACAAGGTATGGCCGAGTGCGTATGCCTCGGCCGCACTTGTTAAAGCATATAAAGCCGCCGGTGGTGGTTATCGTAATGAATCAGTTACAATCCAAACCCCCGTATATCGTCTTGAAGGTTATAAAACAAATGAATGTGGTAAAATAACAGAACTCCATTTTGGTATTCAAGAAGCAACAAACGAAGTTCTCGGTGAAGCTGAATATCGTGGACGTAAAGTATCTCTTGGTAAACCATTCAGAACTTCAGGTGGTCCTAAAAAGTTTGCAGTATATGTAAAGAATCCAAAGGGAAACGTTGTAAAAGTAAACTTTGGACATAAAGGATCAGGTGGAGAAAAAACAATGCGTATAAAGAAGTCGAATGCTGCAAGACGTAAAGCTTTCAGATCAAGACATCGTTGTGATTCTCCTGGTCCTCGTCATAAAGCACGTTATTGGTCATGTAGATTCGGTTGGCCTTCGAGTGGTAAAGGTGCGATTGATAAGACATAATAATGAATGCCCAAATCTTAAAGACATATTTAAGACCTTATATTGCGTCAAAGTCAATAAAGGATCCAGCAGATGCCGCTGATAAAATAGCAACGGCATATGATTTAGCAAACGTAGGAAGTAGTGGCCCATTCTTCGGTGCCAAACTTATAAAAGGTGATAAACAAACCTTAAAGACATTTATTCAACTTGGTTTAGAAGTTAATTCAAGAATAGTGTCAATTAGTCCAGACAAAGATAAGATAGAACCAGGATTCGTATTAATGGCTCTTGGTTTTTGTCTTTACTGGTTAAACTCAACGTTTACACCATTACCTCCGATGCCACCTATGGCAGCACCAACCTCTGGTTGCCAAGTTCTTTTTCCAGGACTACCAACCCCATTGGATAAAGAACTTCAAGATGGACTTAGAAAACGAGATGGAGAAGAAGCGTTATCTGGTTTTATAAACGCTTTAATAAAACACCAATTAACTATTGCTGGAATTTATGGTGGATTAGTTCCATCTGTACCTTCTCCAATACCTTTAATTTTACCGTGGGTTGCCGTTCTAAGTATTCCAGATATTTCATTTGGTACACCAAACTTCGGTACAGGAGAAGACGGAGGAACTGGTGGAGGGGGTGGAGGCAACGGTGGTGACGGTGGTGGAAACGGTGGCGGTGGTGGAAACCCTAATACCGGAAAAGATCAAGACGGTAACGATATAGCCACCGTAAATTCCTTACTCGACTCAATAACAAAAGCTGAACAGGATGCTGTAACTCAAACTCAAAATAAGGTTACTGAAGCAATAGAAAACTTACGAAAGCTAATAAATGATGCACTCGCTGCTGGGAAGATAATATCAAGAAAAGCTAATGAACTTCTTAGTAGAGTAAACAATATAGTTTCAGCATTGGCAGATCCTTGTTTTGACGCTTCAACTGGATTTGATGTTTGTGAAGATAATCGATTCATCGACTATATAAATCTTGGGTCTGATGGTAATCTAAGACCGATAGATCAAATCTATATTGATCAAGATCAAGTTACACATGATTTCTTTGCTGATATAATACGCAAAAAACTTGAAACAAACAGATTCAAACCAACATTAATAGCTGATAACCGTCAAAGAACTTTGAGACGAACTGAACCTGGATATAGAAATAATTACTTGGGCATAACAGTGGAATTGAGAGAATATGTGGTAAAACGGATTGACGGCACAAACGAATATCAGTTTTATATCACATTAGATATGCAAAACGTAGGTCTTTTCCCGTTTTGGGATCAAACACAGCTTAGATTTATTGATGCTCCTAACGGAATAGGTTTTCCAAGAGATATATTTACGTTTAGAGATCCAATTGAGAGTAATACATCAATATGGGCTGGCCCACCATTTAATATTACTTCTCCAAAACAACGTGGTTTAGAAATAATGAGGCGTCCTTTTGAAGAAATATTAGATCAAAAGATTGCTGAACTTAACGAATATATAGATACTTGGTTTAGAGGAAGGCTTCGTAAGAAATTACAACGTATTGATCTTTACTTGACAACTGAACCACGCGAGGATGTTATTCCGTTTGGAAATCAAGTCTTTACAAAGATGAATAATTTTGTAAAATTACCTTAATTTTGTATATTTATTTACATGACTCCATGTCAAGAACATATTGCCCGTTTAGTTATACGTGAATACGTTAAAGGCTATCTTATGGAAGGAAAGAAACCTTCTGGTGGTCTTCGTAAATGGTTCAAGGAAAAGTGGGTTGACATATCTCGTAAAACAAAATCGGGAGGTCATCCTCCGTGTGGTGGATCCGCGGGTACAAAAGCAAGAAAAGGTGGTAAACGTGCTTATCCAAAATGTGTACCGGCTGCTCGTGCGGCTGGGATGTCATCTAAACAAAAAAAGAGTGCTGTAACCCGTAAGAGAAAACAAGGATCAACAAGACGTGGTAAGGCAAAAATGGTCTCAACATTACCAAAGAAATAATATGAAAACACTTATTGTGAAAATAGTCGTTGGAATTCTTATGATCGGTGGAATCGGATTGGTGATCTACAATTCTATGTTAGTAGATGGTCGAGTAACTGAGAATATGAGAATTGCAGATTCACTTCGTGCGGAAGTAAACAAGTATCATCAGAAGTATGATAGTTTACTTGTAGTTGCTGCTCAATTAGATTCTAAAATTATAGAAGACGAGCGTAGAATTGATTCATTGAAAAAGAATCCTCCAATTAAGAGAGAACCAAAACCAACAATTGTACGTGTTGATTCAGCTGTAAACTTTTTGAATGATTTTATAAAGGACTAAAATGAAATGGACATTACCAATTTTATTCTTGCTTGCCAGCACATTCTCATATGGACAATCGAAAGACTCCGTGGTTTGTTTACCAAAGGCTGATATTCTAAAACTGGCAAATAAAATCCAAAGACTACAAGACACTATCCACTGGCAAAAAGATACCATCATTTGGCAAAGTGGAATCGTAAACTTCCAAGATACTCTTATATCATCACACAAACAACGTGCTCTTCTTTTCCAAGAACAACTTGACAATCGTCAAAAAGTTATTGGTACAATGGAAGAAGAAAATAAAAAACTCCGTGAAACTATTGACATACTCATGCCAAAATGGTATGATAATAAGTGGTTGTGGTTTGGTGGTGGTGCAACTGTAGCAACAATCATTTTGGGTCTGGTGTTGTAATGATTCAAAACAATAAATCGTTACGGGATATAATCAAAGAAGAATATGTAAAGTGTGCCGCTAATCCGGTATACTTTATGAAAAAGTACGCCAAGATTCAACACCCTGTTCGTGGTAAAATCCTATTTGAACTATGGAACTTTCAGGAAGATGTACTTCGTGATTTCCAAGATCACAGATATAACATTTGTTTGAAGTCTCGTCAGCTTGGTATCTCGACTCTTATTGCTGGTTATTCTCTTTGGTTAATGTTGTTCCAAACAGACCAAAACATTCTCGTTATTGCTACCAAACAAGAAACTGCGAAAAACCTTGTAACGAAGGTTAGAGTTATGTATGACAATCTTCCATCGTGGTTGAAAACTGCGGTGGTTGAAGATAACAAACTCTCACTTCGTTTCAAGAATGGTTCACAGATAAAAGCTGTTTCAGCTGCTGCTGATGCAGCTCGTTCAGAAGCTCTTTCACTTCTCATCATTGACGAGGCTGCCTTCATTGATAATATCGAGGAAATTTGGGCCTCTGCACAGTCTACAATCAACACTGGTGGTTCTGCAATAATCAACTCGACTCCTAACGGGGTTGGTAATTTCTATCACAAACAGTGGGTGAATGCAAAGACAGGAAAGAGTGCCTTCAATCCAATCTTCCTTCATTGGACAGTTCATCCTGAAAGAAACCAATCTTGGAGAGATCAACAAGACATAATTCTTGGCCCTGCACTTGCTGCTCAAGAGTGTGATGGTGACTTCCTTTCATCGGGTCAATCTGTTGTTGATGGTAATACAATCGACTGGTATCAAAAGACGTATGTTTCTGAACCAAGAGAGAAGAGAGGCGCTGAAGGTGCCTTGTGGATATGGGACGACCCTGATCCTAATAAGTCATATATGATATGTGCTGACGTTGCCCGTGGTGATGGTAAAGACTTTTCCGCATTTCACGTTATGGACATTGAGAACATAGAACAAGTTGCTGAATATCAAGGTAAGTTAGATACGAAGTCCTATGGAAATCTTTTAGTGTCTATGGCTACTGAATACAACGATGCCTTACTTGTAGTTGAAAATGCAAACATTGGGTGGGCGGTTATACAACAGATAATTGACCGTGGTTATCCGAACCTTTACTACACATATAAAGAAGATGGGTACACCGATCCATCAGTACATATTCCAAAGGGATATGACTTAAAAGACAAATCTCAGATGGTTCCTGGTTTCTCAATGACATCAAAGACAAGACCACTCGTGGTATCGAAATATGAGATGTATTTCAGAGAAAGAGCTCCTGTTATAAAATCAAATCGTTTGGCTGAGGAAATGTTCGTATTCGTTTGGAATGGTGGTAGAGCCGAAGCTCAAACAGGATATAACGATGACTTGGTAATGTCATTTGCTATGGGACTTTGGGTTAGAGATACTGCTCTTAAGTTACGTCAAGAGGGTATGGCAAAAACAAAGTTAGCATTGGATTACATGAGAAAATCTACAAGTATATTCAATACAGCAAACATGAGAAACAACAAATATGATACTGGTTGGGAACAAAAGATTGGTGATAAAAACGAAGACTTAACTTGGTTACTTTAATTCTGGTTATATAAAGATAACACATACTTATATGTATGGAATACTATAAACACAAAACAGGTGCAAAATGGCTGACAAGAAATCTCTTTTTGATAGACTGAAAACACTTTTCTCTACGAACGTCGTAGTTAGAAATGTTGGTGGTAAAAAACTAAGAGTAGTTGATACCGCTCGTTATCAAGCAGATGGTAATCCACATACTTCAAAAGTTATTGACCGATATGGTAGATTACACGGAACTCGTGGAACTCCTATTTCTGTTTATAACCAATACAACTCCTTCTCAGCAACAAAAATTGACCTTTACACAGACTATGAGGCGATGGACACGGATGCAATCCTCTGTTCAGCCCTTGACATTTACGCTGATGAATCAACACTTAAAAACGATATTGGTGATGTTTTAACGATCCGTACAGATAATGACTCAATCAGAAAGATTCTTCATAATCTTTTCTATGATATTTTGAATGTTGAGTATAATCTCTGGCCGTGGATTCGTAATCTTTGTAAATACGGTGACAACTATCTTTATCTTGATGTTAAAGACGGTCTCGGTGTAACAAACGTTGTTCCACTTTCACCGTATGAAATGCAACGTGATGAAGGAACAGACCCCGAACATATTTACATGACCAAGTTTATCTATGAAGGTCCACTTGGAAAAGGTGAGTTTCAGAACTATGAAATTGCTCACTTCCGTCTTTTAGGTGACACGAACTTCTTACCCTATGGTAAGTCAATGTTGGAAGGCGCTCGTAAATTGTACAAACAGTTGGTTCTTATGGAAGATGCGATGTTGATTCACCGTATCATGAGAGCTCCTGAAAAGCGTGTATTTAAGATTGATATAGGTAATATACCACCGGCAGAAGTTGATCAATATATGCAGAACATTATCAATCAAATGAAAAAAACTCCTGTTGTCAATGAAACAACGGGTGATTATAATCTTCGTTATAATATGCAAAACATCTTGGAAGATTTCTATCTTCCTGTTCGTGGTGGTCAAGCTGGAACTGCAATTGAAACACTTCCTGGTCTCCAATATCAAGCGATTGAAGACGTTGAATACCTAAAGAGTAAGATATTTGCTGCTCTTAAAATTCCAAAGGCATATCTTGGATATGATGAATCACTTGAAGGAAAGGCAACACTTGCAGCACTTGATATTCGTTTTGCAAGAACTATCGAAAGAATCCAACGTATTGTTATTTCTGAATTAACAAAGATTGCGATTGTTCACTTATATTCTCAAGGATATGAGAATGCTGAACTTGTTGATTTTGAACTTTCTCTCACTGGCCCATCTATCATCTACGAACAAGAGAAGATTGCCCTAATGAAAGAAAAGGTTGATTTGGCTGGTTCATTAATAGAAAAACGACTGATGTCTATGAACTATATTTACTCAAATATCTTCAATATGAGTCAGGATGAAGCAGATTTTGAAAAGAACGAAATCATCGAAGACATAAAACATCAATTCCGTCAGAAGCAAATTGAAAGTGAAGGAAATGATCCAAAGATCACTAAGGAATCATTCGGAACACCACATGATTTGGCATCAATGAATCTTTTTGGTGGAAAGAGACAACAACAAATAAATGATGTTGAAGTTCCTGAAGGTGGATGGCCTGGAGCAGGTAGACCACCTGAACATGGTTCAACTTATGGAACCGATAATAGTCCATTTGGTAGAGACCCATTGGGTAGAAAGAGCGTGGGAAGTACATTGGACGTAAATTTAAGTCCAAAGCATACTTATAAGGGTAACACTGTGTTATCGACTGAATCAAAAATGACTAAAGAACTATCTGATGTTATTAAAAGCATGGATGGTATAAAAGTCAAAACAAAGTCGATAATTTCTGAAAGTCTAAAGCCGTCATCAGACAAAAATGATAATGTTGGTGGTATTTTAGATGAGAACAATTTATTGGATGAAATCTAATTTATACTCATATTTATTATATGAAGGATGATAATATAAACGGGTAACTTAAATGAAGAAAATTAAACATTCAAAATACAAAAATACAGGGATGTTATTTGAACTTTTAACAAGACAAATAACTTCTGAAATCATTGCTGGTAGAGAATCGGTCGCTACCAATATTTTAAAGACATTCTTTAATAAGAACACAGAGTTGTTTAAGGAATACGGTCTTTATAAAACGTTATCCGAAGAAAGATTTCAATCTGAAACAAAGTCTAATATGCTTGTAGACGCTGTATTGAGAGCCAGAAAGAATGTAAATAAAACTAAGCTAAAAGAAGAAAAATATGAACTTATAAAATCAATATCAGAGAACTTTGATATTGATTCGTTCTTTCAAACAAAGGTTAGTAATTATAAGTTACTCGCTTCAATTTACAAGATTTTTGAATATACCGAACTCGATAATCCTTCAGAAATAACCCGTTCAAGAATCACTATATTGGAAAATATGACAGGTGATTCTGTAAAACAAAATCTTGATGAAAAGACATCTATAGCGAATGAACCAAAAGAAATTAGACTTCTTTCTTATAAGATACTCATAGAAAAGTTTAATACAAAGTATAGTAACCTTTCGGGTGAACAGAAAGCATTACTACGTGAATATATTGAAAACGTAAGTAATACAAATAATTTAAAGTCGTTCATTCAAAAAGAAGCTAAACGTATAAAGGGTGTTCTTGTAGAAAAGTCAAATAAGATTTCAGATAAGGCCATTAAAATAAAATTGTCAGAAGTAATTTCTCTATTGGACGACTATGAGTCCTTAAAACACGTAGATGAAAATTATGTGTCAGCCTTAATGCGATATTACGATTTAATAAAAGATTTATAATGGAGTGAAAAATGGCGGACGCTAACGAAGTACAACCGTATAATTATCCAGCCGATTCTAGAACAGACTTTGATAGACTTGGCCATCCTGGTAAATTCTATTCATCTATAACTTGTACAACAGGAACAACGAACTTCACGGGATCAAACTTTGGAGTTGGTGCAATTATGGTAATGCCTGGTACAGTTGGAACTGCTTCTTTATCAAGAGGTGGTGCGATTCCATTAAGTGCTTTTACTGCAAGTAATGCAATGTTCGAAATATCAGTTTCATCTATAAAAGTTGATTCCGGTGGCCCTGTTTATGCCTTAATTCGTAATCAGATTATTAGGTAAATAATATGAGTGTACAAAAGTTTATACAGAAACTAAAAGAGTCTGAATCTTATAAAAAGTTCAAAGGTGAAATGCAAGAAACGAGTGTAACTGGCATGGTTGCTGGTTATGATACACCACGAGCATTTTCTCCTAAAGGTGGTGACGGTAAGACTGAATTTGATGCAAAAACAAAAGAAAATGCAGAACAATTTGGATTTAAGATTGCACCGAAACAAAAAAGAAAACATTCTATTAGTAAAGAGCAGTATGCAAACTCTTTTACAAAGAGTGAGTCTGTCTATAAAATGGCAATGAAATCTCTACACGAGGCATCTTATAAAGAATATCGTGGTGATAAAACAAGAACAACGAGTGAAAAAATAAATATTTCTATCAAAGAATTGAATCAATCACTTCTTCGTGTAGAACGTGCAGTTGGTCATGCTCTTCGTTTAAAAACAGAAATGGCAGTTGATCAAAGAACGCTTTGGAGATCTTCTCATAATAGATTGACAAAAATCGGCGAACGTCTTAATAGAATTGGTAAAAAAATTAACGAATTAGGTGCTTAAAATGAAACAATTACTTATCGATACCATGTTATTTTCAGTAACTCCTCGTCAGTTAAATGAGTCTATTGCTAAAAACGATGGAAAGATAATAGTTTCTGGTGTTCTTCAAAGAGCAGAAGCAAAGAATCAAAATGGAAGAGTTTATCCAAAACAAATTCTTGTTCGTGAAGTCAAAAAGTATAAATCAAATCAAATACGAGAAAATCGTGCTCTTGGTGAATTGGATCATCCAGATTCATCTGTTATCAACCTTCGTAATGTTTCACACAATGTTCTTGATTGTGATTGGCAAGGAAATGATTTAGTTGGAAAGGTTGAGATTCTTCCAACACCGTCTGGTAACATTTTGAAGTCTCTTCTTGGCGCAGGAATTCGTCTTGGTATATCATCAAGAGGTCTTGGGTCAGTGAAGGAAATAAATGAAAGCACAGTTGAAGTACAGGATGATTTTGAGTTAATTGGTTGGGACTTTGTGTCAAACCCATCTACTCACGGAGCATTTATGTACCCTGCTGGTGGTGGTGAGGTCGTTGGTGAAGGTCTTATCAAAGAAGGTGTTGACCTCAAGACGATAGTTAAAGTAGACCCAAAGATTAAGAGAATACACGAAAATATAACGAATATTATTTGTGAAATTGGTAATGTATGTGAATGTATATTTGATGGAGATAAATAATGCCTGCAGTTAGTCAAAAACAACAAAAATTCATGGGACTTGTTCTTGCATACAAACGCGGAGAAATCCCTGCATCAAAAGTAAGTAAGAATGTAAAACAAGTTGCAGATGCTATGTCTGAAAAGGAACTTGAAAAGTTTGCAGGTACAAAACATAAAGGATTGCCAAAAAAGGTAAAATCAGAAATGAATATGCCAATACAAGAACTCCGTAAAATCATCAATACTGTCATATCAGACGTGATGAATGAAAACGTAGATCAGGATAAAGAACAGAAAGAAGAACCAAAGATGACTGCTGAAGAAAAACAACAATACATCGAGGCTATTTCACACTTTAACGAGTATGGTAAATCCGTTTATCGTCAAGCAAATTTTGAACAAACACTCAAACATATCAAGAAGTTAGTAGAATTTGCTTCAAAGAACATAGTAGATGAATCGGGTGATTGGTTTGATAAGGTTACTCTAACAAGACATTCTAAAAAAATGCAAGAGTCATATAAACTTTTTGAAAAAACAGCAACAGAAATGACACAACTTCAACAAAGATTAGAAGCTCTTTATGAAGAGTTGGGTCAAACTCTCGGAAGATACTATAAAATAAAGTAATAAAAGGAAAACGGTTATGAACAATCAGATTTACACAACAACACCAAAGACAGCTCACGTCAAGGTGAAAGGAAACGGAATGAATATCGATTTAATGTTAAAGATATTCAAACGTAAGGTCAAGGAAAGTGGTATTTTGGAATTGTATAAAGCAAAGTCGGAATACATTAAACCATCAAAAAGAAGAAGTGATAAAAAAAATGCTGCCAAGAAACGTCAGCGTAAATTAGATAGAGAAAACGATAATAACTAAGATGATCAAACTTAAGAACATACTCTTTGAAGATTATACAGACAATAAAGATAACCCCGATAAAATGCTTGTTATAAACAAGAAAAGTGGGGAAGAGTATTTCATAAATAAAACAAGTTATGACGCAACAATCCACAGAAAACCAGGTGAGTCTTCTGAGAAAGTTAAAACTCCGAAGAAAGATAATGGAGTTGATACTGAAAAATCAAAGAAAAAAGAGACTCCCGAAGAAAAAATAGACAAAGCACTTACACCCGTAGATTTCGTTACAGGAAAAGAAAAGGACGAAATCGTAGATACGATTAAAGAAATACGTCCTGATCTTCGTGATAAACTATTAAAATACAATTTCACAGATTGGTTTAGAGACTATGATAGTGTCATGATGGGTGTAACTTCTGGAAATCCAGATGTTGAAAAAGATAGTATGCGAACAATTGTACGAATCGCTAAAAAGGTTCAGTCGGTTGCTTTGGCAAAACATACAATTCTGAATACATTTGAGTTGAATAACGAAACATTAGAATCTGCAAAAAGTTATCATAACGACGCACAAAATATAAATAACTTTTTACGTTTCAAGTTTTCAACTAATAATAACGAACGAGAGCGGATCTCCGGTATAGTAAATCGATTGGATTATCATTTTAACAATCCCGATTCAGGACTTCAGTATGATGCTACTGTTTATCGTGGTGTTAAAAATGATGTTTTATCTATTTTCTTAAAAAAGAAAACTTGGAAAGATGATGGATTTATATCAACATCGTTAAATCCACTAATAGCTGAAAATTTTACAGAAGGTGGTAAATTTAGAGCATCTATGAGAAATCCCTTATTTAAGATAAACTTGAAAAAAGGTGATCCTGTTTTAATGTTACCGTGTTCAGAAGATGATTTTTGTGTAGAAACAGAAATCACTTTACCACGAGGATGTAAATTCAGTATTGGAGACTTTGATAAAGTCAATAACATTTATACACTAAATGTAGAGTTCCAAAATGCCAGAAGATAAAAAAGATATAAAATCAAATGTAGAGTCTATTTCGTTACAAGAAAAACGACTCCAAAGATTTTACTATGACACCAAAGATGTTGAAGAACTTTTTGACATTGACATCAGTGAAAACAAAAAAACTGTAAAAAAAGTTTACAAATCCACCAAAAAAATCAATTAAATTGAAATAAAACTCATATTTATGAGTATAATACTCTATTATTATAGAGTCTTAACTATTTGTGTTTGATTAGAGTTCTTAATAATTCTAGAAATTAGTTGGAGATTTTTATGACAGATTTACTGAAAGAAGCAATCGCAGACGCAAAGGCAGTACGTGAAGTCGCACTTGCCAACGCTAAGCTTGCTCTCGAAGAAGCGTTTACTCCACGTCTTCAATCTATGCTCGCATCAAAACTTTCTGAAGAAGCTGAAAGTGATGAAGAAGAAATGCATGAAGAAGAAGAGATGATGGATGAAGAGGAAATGGGTCATGAATCTGAAATGGATGAAACTTACGACGAAGAGTCACCAGTTGAAGAAGGTGATGAAATGGAAGTCGAAGAAGAGTCATACATGACAGAGGAAGACGAAGAAATGCACGAAGAAGAAGGGGAAGAAGAACTCGACTTCGGAGGAGAAGAAGAAAGTGAAGAAGAATTTGAAGTTGAAGAAGAACCAATGGATGAAGATCTTATGGAAATCATTCGTCAACTTGAAGAAGAACTCGATTCATCAGAAATAGGAAAGGGTGACAACAAGCAGCCATCAGCTTCTGCTTCAGATGACCACACAGAAGACAAGAAAGAAAAACTTGTTCAATTGGTCAACGAAGAAGAAGAAGACGAAATGCACGAAGGTGAAGATGCTGACGAAGTTGACATCAAGGAAATTATTCGTGCTCTTCGTGAAGAAGAAGACGAAGAAATGCACGAAGGTGAGCACGAAGGTGAAGAAGAAATGCATGAAGAAAAGGAAGAATCTGAAGAGAAACTTCAAGAAGCTTATGCAGTTATTCAGTTCCTCCGTGAAAAGTTGAACGAAGTTAATCTTCTTAATTCTAAACTTCTTTTCTCAAACAAGCTGTTCCGTTCACACTCACTAACAGAATCACAAAAGATGACTGTTATCGAGAATTTTGATCGTGCAGGTAGTTTGCGTGAAGTTAAGTTGGTTTACGCTACATTGGCAGAAGCTCTTAAGGGCAAGTCAAATCAAGCACCAAAGGCACCTAAGAAGTCATTGAAGGAATCATTCAATGTAGGTGCAAGTAGACCACAAGCAAGTACACGTCCATCGAAGAAGATTCTTTCTGAATCAAATCAGGTGGCAGATAGATTTAAGAAATTAGCAGGTTTAATTTAAACTTTATATTGGAGATTTATAAATGAGTATTCAAAATATCTTAGGTTCTACGAACGCTCAAGCTCGTAACCTTATGAATGAAAACAAGGTCACTGTCAACAAGTGGCAAAAGACAGGTCTTCTTGATGGTATCAAGAACGACTATGAAAAGAACTCTATCGCAGTTCTTCTCGAAAATCAGGCAAAGCAACTTATCGACGAATCATCACGTACAGGTACAGCAGCTGGTTCAGAAGAATGGGCTGGAGTTGCTCTTCCACTTGTTCGTCGTATCTTTTCTGAAATCGCAGCTAAGGATTTCGTTTCAGTTCAACCGATGAACCTTCCTTCAGGTCTCGTGTTCTTCCTTGACTTCAAGTACGGAACAGCACAACCTGGATTCGCAAGCAATCTTGGTAAGGACACACAAGCTGACTCTGTATTCGGTGTAACCGGTAAGGATGCAGTTAATCAAGATCCTTCAGGCGGTCTTTATGGTGCTGGTCGTTTCGGTTATTCAATCAACGAAACACAGTCACTTCTTCTTACAGCTACAGGTAGTACACCAAATGCAACAACATTTGCAACATCATCTGTAACAGCTGCAACTCCATCATTGTTCCAGTTTGACTCTGAGTTCAGTTCATCATTTGCAACAGATCTTGCAGCAGGTAATATCAAGGCTATCACAGTTGCTTCTGCTTCGATCGATGGATTCGACGCTGAAGGTATTCGTGCCTTTAAGATTTCTGGTTCAAAGATTCTTGGTTACTTCCCACAGTACACAACAGCAAATGCAGCTAACTCACAAATCACATTCATCGTTTCTGCTTCTTCGGCAGCAGCAACAGGAATCAACGTTCAAGTTTCTTACCAGAAGCAACCAACATCAACAACACGTGGTGACTTCGAAGATGGTGTAGGCTCAGCACTTGCTGAAACAATCGCAATTCCAGAAATCAACCTTGAACTTCGTTCAGAAGCGATCGTCGCTAAGACACGTAAGTTAAAGGCTGTTTGGACTCCTGAGTACGCTCAAGACTTGAACGCTTACCACTCAATCGACGCTGAAGCAGAATTGACATCAATGCTTTCTGAGTACATCTCACAAGAAATCGATCTCGAAATCCTTGATATGCTTATCAAGAATGCTCAGACAACAGAAAGATGGTCAGCTCGTATCGGTCGTGCTTACGATGCAACAACAGGTCTATTTGGTGATTACCAAACAAATCAAGCTGCTGCAGCTGCTTTCAACCAACAAACTTGGTTCCAAACACTTGGTACTAAGATCCAGAAGGTATCGAACGTAATCCACCAGAAGACACTTCGTGGTGGTGCTAACTTCCTCGTATGTTCACCACAAGTCGCAACAATCCTTGAGTCAATCCCTGGATATGCTGTAGACGGTGAAGGTATGAAGTTTGCGATGGGTGTTCAAAAGGTTGGTACACTTAACGGTCGTATCACAGTTTACAAGAACCCATATATGCTTGAGAACCAAGTACTCGTCGGTTTCCGTGGAACACAATTCCTCGAAACAGGTGCGGTATACGCTCCTTACATCCCACTCGTGATGACACCGTTGGTCTATGATCCAACAAACTTCACACCACGTAAGGGTGTAATGACTCGCTACGCTAAGAAGATTGTCCGTCCAGAGTTCTACGGTCTCCTTCAGATCGATTCTCTCGGTGACATATAATCTATCAAAAGATAGAGGTAAATTAGGAGAGGGGAGTGAGAAATCACTCCCTTTTTCTTTTATTCGATATTTATTGGTATATTGAAGTTTAAAGGATTTTAATGGCAACTTACGGAACATATGGTACAACATCTGGTTTAACTGCTTCGATGCCACAGACGGCGAATCAAGTTATATTTAGAGGTCGTTCATCCAACTCTGTGGATACAGATGTAAATCAAACACTACCTCTATCAGACGCACCTGTAATTTCTTTAACAGAAAATTCTCCAAACCTAAATCAAATTCAAGCTTATCCTGTTGTATTTAGAGATGGAGAAGTTCATATACATCAAGATCCTATTAGTGGACAACGATACAGTATGACTGATACTCTGCATATGCAGATTATACAGATGAACAATCCTCAAGGTAGAACATCAACAAGTGCAAACGAAGTTCCCACCAGTGTTACACGTACACTTAATTCTGTTGCATCATCTATTTCTTCAACGAGTGTAGATCAATATTTGAAAAGTCTACAAAACTATGAAGAACCAAGTGTACAACTTGTTTCTTTGGCTGAAGAATCAATAGTACTGAGTAATATAAATTCAGATGAAATTTTGGATGGAGCACTTGGAATAACACAAGA